>Ga0210057_1002089_pt1 | contig 28995 bp, 29 predicted proteins | sample CryGeyCG2114_010_2_FD_183968 | JGI IMG/M metagenome (GOLD analysis project Ga0210057, IMG submission 183968) | Groundwater microbial communities from aquifer - Crystal Geyser CG10_big_fil_rev_8/21/14_0.10 (SPAdes) (version 2) | ecosystem: Environmental > Aquatic > Deep subsurface > Groundwater ...
ACGTTCCCACAACGTAGGGCACAGACCCCGTTGTAATTTTCATAGGTTTTTCTGCCCTTGGTCCGCTGGTCAATATTTACGCCTTTGAAGCAACTTATCGGTAAACCAAGTTCTTTCGCCCAGTACTTTTTTGTTTTGGATACATCCTGGTCCGCTCTTAGGAAGAGTTCACATCTTATTTTTTTGACGTTGAGCTTATAATTTTTCCTTAAAACTTTTAGAAAGAATTTAAGAATTTCCGGATCCGTGTTTCCCATCCCAGTTTCAACATTTCTCTTAAATCCTTCCCCCCAATATAGAAAAGCAAGGGCTAAGTCAAGCAGATTAGAGTCTTTTGTATTCAGCTGCGAAATAACTGTTTCCGCCTCTTTTCTTGCGACATTTAGCCGTTTCTTTTTTTGTTCATTGTGCCATAGGGCCGCTTTTTTACGGGCTTTGATCAATGCTCTCTTTTTGTTATTTTCTAACTTTTTAATTTGAACTTTTGTGAGAATTGTATTTTTAAGCCAGCCAGATAGAGTGGATCGATTAATACTAAGCGCTCTCTCAATTTCAACAATTGACTTCCCCTGCTTTCTCAATTTAATCGTTTGCTTTTTTTCATCGTCTGTTCTTTTCATATATCCATTATAGCATCAATTGTCCACTTTTTGTAGAAACGGCTCAATAAACGGCTGAGCCGTTTATTGAGCCGTTTAGGGCACGAAAATAACTTTAAGCCTTGCCTAAGGTTTTTTCGCCTGGGCTCCACTCTACTGGGCAGAGCCCACCACTTTGAAGCGCTTTTAGGGCGCGGTGGACTTCTTTTACGCTCCTGCCTACTGCATTGTCCGAGACATTCAGCCAGCGAATAACTCCTTCGGGGTCAATAATGAAGGTCCCTCTTTGCGCTCCTCCGTCGGGTCCAAGAACTTGATAGCTGTCAGAAACTTTTTGAGTTGTGTCAGCCAAAACTGGATATTCAACCATATCAAGGTCTCGCTCGAACCAGGCCTTGTGGCTGAACTCGCTGTCAGTAGAAGCACCTAGCACTTTACACCCACATTTTTCAAACTCTTCTTCAAACTTTGCAAACTCTTTTATTTCTGTTGGACAGACAAAAGTAAAGTCTCTCGGGTAAAAAAACAATACTAGCCATGAACCCTTGTAATCACTTAGATTTATCTTTGGAAACTCTTCTTGGCCTTTTTTATAAGCCGTAACGTTCTCAAAGCCCGGAGCGGCTTCTCCTATTTTTATCATAGATTTATTAAATTTTTAGTTGGTAATTTGGTAAAAGTTAGCAAGGAGCTGGGACACGACGACTGGACCCGTGCCTCCGGGAGTGGGAGTAACGACTGATTGCTGACTAATGTCTTCAAAGTCACAGTCCCCCGTTAACTCACCGTTTTCCTTACCATAACCGTAATCTATTATAACAGCTTTTGACTTGATCATGTCGGCGGTAATGAGGTGGGGCTGGCCAACACCAGAGATGACAAGATCGGCCTCTTTGACTAGGGCCTTGTCCATACCGCCTTTACCGATAACTGTTAGCTTGGCGACTTGGTGCATGAGCCAGTTTGAGATTGGCCGGCCGATTAAGAGTCCAGGACCAATGACAACAGCTTTTTTGTCGGCCAGACTAAAATTCACTTCTTCAAGAATGCGCTTGAGTGCCCCAACGGCTGGGGGCAAAATTTTAGTAGTTTCGCCGTTTAGCACGTCTACGTCTTTGGCGATGCCGATAGCGTTTAAAACTGAAATCTGGTCGTACTGCTTTGGCAAAGGAAGTTGAATTAGTAGTCCGCCAGTGGCGCGTTTTTTAGAGAGGTAGCGAACTTCTCGCTCTAACTCCTTTTGGCTAAGCGAATCTGATAGCTTAACGAGCCTAAATTTAACACCTAGGCTCTTGGCAGCCTTGGCTTTTTGCCGAAGAAAACTCAAGCTGGCCTCGTCACTGCCAACTAAAACAGCGACCAACTCTTTTCTTGGTGTCTTTTGCTCTTGGAGCTCGGCTAGTATTTTTTGGGCTATTTTATTGCCATCAATAATCATATTTCTTTACTTTTGTACACCCCTTATTCTAACGAATAAGGGGTGTAGTTGGTTTACTTGTACGGGAGGGGGAAGCGATTGGTAAGTTCTTTGACTTCTTTGTTTGTAAACTCAGCGGGTTCTTTTAAATCAACGAGGTGGTGAATGAATCTCGCGACTGATTTCATCTCTTTTTCCTTCATGCCTCGGCTGGTTAGGGCTGGGGTGCCCATACGGATGCCGGTTGGGTTAAATGGTTTATCGTCACCCGGAACAGAGTTGCGATTTGCAATGATGCCCGCGCTTTCTAGGAGCTTTTCAGCTTGTGCGCCAGAAAGGCTCTTGTTTTTTAGGTCAATGAGCAATAAATGATTGTCGGTTCCCCCACTAACGAGATTAAAGCCATAGCGCTTTAACTCGGTAGATAGTGTTTTAGCATTTTTTATAACTTGACTGACGTAGCGCGTGAAGCTGGGCTCTTGAATTAGCTCAAGCATGCGGGCGATACCCGCGGTTTGATTGTTGTGTGGGCCACCTTGGAGACCCGGCATGATGGCTTTATCTATTTTCTCCGCTAACTCCTGCCCTTTGGACAAGATAATAGCCCCGCGCGGTCCGCGCATAGTTTTATGAGTGGTCATCATAACGACATCGGCATACGGAAATGGGCTGGGGTGCTGTTTGGCGACGATTAGTCCAGCGATGTGGCTGATGTCAGCGACGTGGATGGCGCCGACACTCTTGGCAATGGCGCCGATACGCTTAAAGTCTATTTTGCGCGGATACGCAGTGTAGCCGGAGTAAATTAAAACTGGCTTATTTTTTTTGGCGACGGTCTCCATCTCATCATAGTCAATGAGACCGGTTTTGGTATTAACGTGGTACTGCACAGACTTGTAAAATGTTCCGGAAAAATTAACTTTATGGCCGTGAGTAAGATGCCCGCCGTCTGAAAGCGCCATACCCATAATTTTGTCACCTGGACGAGCTAGGGCAAAATAAATAGCTAGGTTGGCCGGCGAACCCGAGTAGGCCTGTACATTGGCAAACCATTTTTTTGGGCTAAGTCCGAAGGCGTGAACGGCCTGATTACGCGCGTAGTCTTCTACTAGATCACAGATAATGTTGCCGGGGTAATAGCGTCGGCCAGGGTAACCCTCTGAGTATTTGTTAATAAACGGCGAGCCGACTAGTGCCATAATGTCTTTAGGCGCGACATTCTCGCTTGGAATTAAATCCAAGGTTTCCTGCTGACGCTTAATCTCTAGTTGAAGTAGTTTTGGTAGTTTTGATTTCATCCCGTTAGTGATAGCTAAAGCTTAATTTTAAGGTAAAGTGTTGGTTCATTGTGATAAGTTTGTTTAGTTTGATAAATTTATCTTCCTCGGGAGCGACTCGGTCGCTCCCTATCACTAACGGGATTCATATTTTTATGACTTAATGATAGCAGATGCTACTGAAACAAAAAATCCGCTCGTGGCGGACTCGAAAAGCACAAGGAGTCCGCCTAGGAGAAACAGGCTGAACTTGTGAAACCGGACCAGGTTGTGATTTTTTTGGAATGAATCATATTTTTAAATATTGGTGGGCGCAGTAGGAATCGGACCTACGACCTCTGTCTTATCAGGACAGCGTTCTACCACTGAACTATGCGCCCATTACTTTTATTTCAATGTGGCTTATTTTACGCTAATTTTTCTAGGGGGTCAATACGGTTGATGAGGCTGTCGGCGCAAGGTCCTTAGGCAGCCCATCGGGGAATATCTTTTCAATGATTTCGTCATATTTTTCAAGCTTAGCATCCTGACCCGAGGCACCAACGTTACCCGGGTTGGTGTAGACAGCTTCAATTTTTCTAGAGAGTCCACGGCTGAAGAAAAACACTACTAAAATTAAGACAACGAGCATAGTGACGCTGCTAATCACTATTGCTATCTCTCTTTTTTGAGTGTTAAGGTTTTTAACTTTCATGCTCAATTATTGCTCTTTGCGATAAATATAGTGCCCGCTGTGCTAAGGGAATAGCCTCCGGTTTGACCATGCTGGAGATCCATGGACCCGAGAGAGATAATATAACGATGGATTTCAAGGTCGGACAGGAATAACCTGATATTTTCGTACTGGCCAGCAAGAGTCATTACAAAATCAATGGTACTCTGCCCAGTGTCCCCGCTCTTCTCAGCCCCAAACCTAAAAGCAAACTCTAGATGGAGTGAGGCAGCCAGCGCCTCTAGCTGGGTTGGCAGGTTTATGAGCTCATCTTTATTTGGCAGGATTTTTTCAAGCACTTTGGTATCGTAACGAACTTCATCCATGATTGAAGCAGAGCCGGCAATGACTTCGATGGCTTGGTTGCGTGCTACGACCTGGTTCTTAATCGCGCTGATGTTTTCGGCGGATTTGTTTAAATCACTGTTTACTAGAATAATTAGAATAATAAAAATCAAAAGAGCGCCCACAAGGAGCGAAACACTGATTATCAACCGGCGCTTAAAATTTTCCATGTAATAATTATACCATAATGAACAAAGATATTTTGCAAGAAAAGATTGCGTATAACGCCTTGAATGTATACTTCAAAAGTAACTTTCCGGTTTTGGCTGACTTATTGAAGCTTCACGGTAGTTGGCAAAGCGTGATGTTGAAAGAGAAAGTCTCAATTGATGGGGAGGGGCTTTTTGATGAGCTTGGAAAAATTGGAGTTGATTTGGTTTTGTTAAACGAAAGAAATTTTCCGGAGTCTTTAAGGAAAATAGTAAATCCTCCCCTTGGACTTTATTTCCGCGGATGTCTCCCGGCGAAAGACGCAAAAATGATTGGGTTTGTGGGGACGCGGAAGGCCGGCTCGGCTGGGTTGGACGTGGCCTATAAGTTTGCATCTGATGTTAGCCGAAGTGGGGGCGTGGTTGTCAGCGGGCTGGCTTTCGGAGTGGATAGTGCATCTGCCCAGGGTGCAGTTGATACTGGCGGAGCAACTATTGCAGTTTTAGCGGTAGGGCTGGATGAAGTTTATCCGGCTCAAAATACTGGATTGGCCGACGCGATTATTAAAGGTGGTGGGGCTTTAATTTCCGAGTATCCGATTGGCTCGATTTCCTATGCCAGCTGCTTTATTGCCCGCAATCGAATAATCGCAGGACTGGGCAAGGCGCTGGTGGTTGTGGAGGCGCCCTTTCGCTCCGGGAGCATCTCTACTGCCAACTTTGCCAATAAATTTGAGCGAGTGGTTTTTGCTGTGCCGGGAGCGATAAATAACCCAAACTATGCTGGCTCAAATGATTTAATTGAGAATGGTAAGGCGAAGTTGCTCACTAGTAGCAAGGAGTTAATCCGCCTTATCGGTGGCAGTAAAAAAACCCGACAAAAGGCCTTGACAGAGTTATCAACCCTTGATAAAAATTGTAAAATCATTTTAACTGTGCTCATATCGGTGGCAGAATCAATTCATCCGGATATGATTGCCCAGGAATGTGATTTAGATTTATCAACTGTTAACCAAGCGCTTAGCGACTTGGTGCTCGAGGGGCTTGTTGGTGAGACTGCTGGGCGCTATCGGGCGCTTTAATTTAAATGAATCCCGTTAGTGAGATAGCCCGCCCGGGGCGGGCGAGGAAGATGAATCTATCAAGCTAAACAAACTTACCACGATGAACCAACGACTTACTATAAAATTAAGCTTTACCTATCACTAACGGAATGAAACTTGTAATTGTTGAATCGCCCTCAAAGGCAAAAACTATCGGGAAATATCTTGGGCCTGATTTTACGGTCGTGGCCTCGGTGGGTCATGTTCGGGATTTACCAAAGTCGAATAAAAAAGCCATTGATATTCCGGCCGGGTTTGTCCCCCACTATGAAGTCTCTAGGGGGAAAGAAAGGGTTTTGGCCGAGATAAAACGCTTGGCGAATAAAGCCAGCGAAGTAATCCTGGCGACTGACCCTGACCGAGAAGGTGAAGCGATTGCTTGGCATATTGCTGATGCGGCAAAACTTAAAAACCCGGACCGGGTTGTTTTCCATGAGATTACAAAAGACGCGATTTTGCGCGCGATGAAGAGTCCGCGAAAAATTGATATGCAGCTGAAGGAGGCCCAAGAAGCTCGCCGGGTTTTAGACCGCTTAGTGGGTTATGATCTTTCGGGCTTAATTTGGAAGAAGGTGCGTTACGGACTTTCGGCTGGGCGAGTGCAGTCCCCGGCTCTGCGGATTTTAATGGAGCGGGAGCGCGAAATTCGGGCATTTGTGCCAGAGACTTTTTTTGTGCTTAGCGCTAACTTGGAAACTGAAAATTCCAAGGAAGCTTTTTTTGCGATTTGCGAGGAAGAGCCAAAAACTAGCGCTGATGCCGAGAAAATCGTTGACTTGGCGAAGGCCGGGAGCTGGTTGGTTAAAGATGTTATAGAAACTAAAGTTAAGCGCTCTCCTTACCCGCCTTTTACTACTTCAACGCTTCAGCAAGCGGCGTCAACTCGCTTGGGATTTTCACCAAAACGCACAATGATGGTGGCGCAAAAGCTCTACGAAGCTGGGCAGATTACTTACATGCGAACGGACAGCGTGGCTATGGGTGGCGAAGCCGTCGCGCAGATCGAAACAGTAGTGGTTAAAAAGTTCGGAGCCGAAAACTATTTACGTAGAGTTTTTAAAGTTAAATCAAAAAATGCTCAGGAAGCCCACGAGGCCATCCGTCCAACTAGTTTCACAAAAGAGTCAGCTGGGAGCTCTGATGACCAAAAACGGCTCTATAAGCTGATTTGGCAGCGGGCGGTTTCTAGCCAGATGACCGATGCTTTGCTAATGCGGACAAAGATTATTACTAATATTGACGACGGGGGTATTCCCAATTTTTCGGCTAATGGTTCGAGGGTTTTGAGTGACGGCTGGCTACTGGCCGACCCAACTGCAAAGCGGGATGATGTGATTTTGCCAAAAGTTGATGCGACTGATTTACTGAATCTCCTGAATCTCGATACTGAAGAAAAACAGACCCAGCCCCCGAAGCGCTACTCCGAAGCCGGGCTTATCAAAGAGCTGGAGCGTCGAGGAATTGGCCGGCCCTCAACTTATGCTTCAATAATTAATACTATTATTGAGAGGGGTTATGTGGACAAAGAGGGCCGAACTTTAATGCCAACTGACACTGGCGACGTGGTATCAAGTTTTTTAGAGGAAAATTTCGAAAACTATATCAGCGATACTTTTACAGCCGAAATGGAAGATGAGTTAGATGAAATCGCTGAGGGCAAACGAAAATATGAGCCAACTTTGCGGGAGTTCTATGAACCATTTTCTAGGGAGGTAAAAGAAAAAGAAAAAACCGCCAAGCTGACTAACTTGGGCGAGGCTGACCCGAGCCTGAAGTGTTCGGACTGCGAAGCTGGAATGATAATAAAACTTGGGCGAGGTGGGAAGTTTTTGAGCTGTGAACGTTTTCCGGACTGCAAAGGCATGCGCAACATTGATGGCTCGGAGATTAAGGCGGCCGAGGCAATTGGGATTTACCCGGAAACTGGTGAGGAAATTTTTGTTTTGACTGGGCGGTTTGGTCCATACCTTCAAGTGGGAGAGAAAACAGATAAAAATAAAAAGCCGAGGCGAGCCTCTATTCCTAAGGAGCAAAATTTGGATGAGATTACACTTGAGGCGGCCCTTAAGTATTTGTCTTTGCCTCGGGAACTTGGGCCTCATCCGGATAGTGGTAAGATGATTAGCGCGAATGTGGGGCGATTTGGACCATATGTAGTGCACGACGGCGACTTTCGTTCAATTAAAGGGAAAGATGGGGACAATGTTTACGCGATTACTTTGGCGAGGGCTTTAGAAATTTTTAGCCAGCCGAAGAAGGTCGGGCGGAGAGGTAGAAAGAAAAAAACGGAGTAATGAAAAACTGCCCTTTCGGGCAGTTTTTTTAAATGGTGAATTCTTGGGGTTGTTCGTCTTGAGTTGAGAATTCTTCCTTGAGCTCTTCCATGTCGTCTAGGTTGGCGACTGGAAGATTAATTGGAGCCCTGGCACCGTCGTCGGCGTGGGCTGGACCGTAGTGTTCATTGGCGGTATTTTCCTCTACTGACTGATCTGGTTCGGACTGATACTCTTCTTGGGGTTTCTCGGGAGCTTCTTCGACTTGAGCTGGCTCAGACGCTGGAGCATAGTCCGGGCTGGGCTGTTGGGAGGCAATTTTTTGAAGCAGGTTTTGTAAGTCAACAACTGAGAAGTACTCGATAGTTATCTTGCCGTGGTCCCCTTTTCTTTCGACTTTAACTGGCGTACCAAGAGTTTCTTCTAGGCGTTGTTTTATGCTTTCAGCTTCTGGATCAAAGAGCGGGCCAAGCTTCTTCTGGTCGGTGCCTGGGTTCATCTTGCGCTCGATAGACTTGATGTAGTCTATTTTTCCCTTTAGCTCGCGAACGCTAAGGCTGTTGCTGAGGACCTCTTCAAAAAGCAAATCTTGCTGATGAATGTCGTCTACGGAAAGCAAAAGTCTGGCTTGGCTCTCGCCGAGGTGACCCATGCTGATGGCGTCTTGGACTTTAGTCGGAAGATTTAACAGTCGCATGGTGTTGGCGATGACTTCACGGCTTTTACCAATCCGACTGGCTATCTCTCGCTGAGTCAGATTAAACTCGTCTTGGAGTCGGCTGTAGGCCCTGGCAGATTCAATCGGATTAAGGTCGGCGCGCTGAACATTTTCCACGATAGCCATTTCCAGGCGCTCGCGATCAAGACCAACGTTTTTAATAACGGCCGGAACTCTTTCTAGACCGGCGAGCTTGGAGGCGCGAAGTCGGCGCTCTCCGGCGATTAACTCATACTTTACTGTAGTGCCAGAATCGGTTTCTTCTTCTAGTTTTGTAACTACAAGAGGCTGAAGAACTCCGTACTCCCGAATGGAGCCGGCGAGCTCTTTTAATTTTTGTTCGTCGAAATACTTTCTAGGCTGAAAAGGATTTACGGTAATCTTTCCTACTTCAATTAAAAAAACCGGTTCTTGTATGGGAGGGTTATTATCCATGATTATAAGCGCAAAATGATATTATGGTCATTATAAATGACTTTCTTGAATTCGCCAATCTTTTCAAGTAGAATAACTACGTTGCTTTATTGCCCGGGTGGCCTGCCTCGCCTTGCGAGTCAAGGCGGGCGGAATTGGTAAGTTTTTTTGTATCGTATTATGTGGTCTACGTATATCGTATATATTGAAAAGTACCGTTGCTTCTAAATATTATACCGGTAAAACCGATAATCTAGAGAGTAGGCTTTTGGAACACAACTCCCGTAAGCATCGATACACTGCCCGTTATTCTCCTTGGAAGATAATATACTTTGAACAATTTACTACTGAGCCAGAGGCCATTATTCGGGAGAAATATTTTAAATCAGCTGCTGGTGGACGATGGCTTAAAAAAATGTAGGATTGTAGAAATGCCCGGGTGGCGGAATTGGTAGACGCGCAGGATTCAAAACCCTGTACCGCAAGGTGTGAGAGTTCGATTCTCTCCTCGGGCACACTTCTTATGAAAGATAAATTTCTTAAACTCGTTGTATACTGGATTTTCCCGTTAACGATACTCACTCTGCTTTTATTTATTTTATTTTTGACTCCAAAAAACTAGAAGCCCGCTCCTCGATAATTTGGCCTCCTGTGTATTTTGAGCTATGATATTGCCTATTGGAGGCGTGCCAGAGTGGTTGAATGGGACTGTCTTGAAAACAGTTATATCCGAAAGGGTATCGGAGGTTCGAATCCTCCCGCCTCCGCCAATAGTTTTGAAAAATGAGATAATTTTACCCTTATTTTTCAATAGATTTTGAAACCGAATTTTGATAAAATGAATAAGCCTGCAAGGGATTCGAATTTTTATGTTTAAAGATAAAGTAATTTTAATAACCGGAGGCTCAAGTGGTATTGGTAAAACCACAGCTATTTTATTTGCAGAAAAAGGAGCTGATATTATTATTACTTATAAAAACAACAAAAAAGGAGCTGAGGGCGTGGTGAATGAAATAGTGAAAATGGGAAGAAAATCTTTAGCAATAAAAGCTGATTTATCCAAAGATAAAAATGCAGAAAAAGTTATTAAGAAGACAGTTAAGAGTTTTGGAAATATAGATGTACTTGTAAATAATGCTGGTCGTTATGTTGATGGTGATGAGTGGAACCTTAAGTCTAAAACTTGGATAGAATCTCTAAAACAAAATCTTGTTTCTGCAATGAGTACATCAAAATACGCCACAAAAATATTTCAAAAACAAAAAAGTGGCATTATAGTAAATGTGGCATCCGAGCATGGTGTTTCGGGTCACGCTGATTCAATATCTTATGGAGCGTCTAAGGCGGGAATAATAAATATTACCCAGGCTTACTCAAAATTACTATCTTCCTTTGGTGGTAGGGCCAACTCTGTTTCTCCGAGTGCTGTTGAGGCTGGTTATTGGCTTACTGCTCCAAAAGAAGAATTGGAGGAAAGATTAGCAAGAAGGCCAAACCACAAACTTATAGAACCAAAAAAGGTTGCAGAAAAAATAGTTTTTCTAGCCTCAAATGACGCAAACGACATAAACGGGCAAAATATTATTATTGAATAATCCGCTATATTTCTTATAGCTGATTACAACGGATTATAGCGGTAAATAGATATATCCATTATCCTTATCAAAGCAGTATAGGATATTGCATATATCAATAAACTTTATTTGCAAAATTCGGCACATCGAAGTATTCTGGATTTTCTTTGTAAATTAGCCTCAATCCTCGTATAATCAAATCAAGATTTCTGATATTTAGCCGTTTTATAGGTTCAAACTTCCGGACATCGTCACCGCATATAAATTGAGCATGCCCCTGTGGTATGCTCAATTTATTATTATGGAGGCGGGAGGTGAGAAGAATCTTCCCTGTTTGCCTGAGCAGAGCGAAGCCACAAACAGCAATCCCGCGTATGCCCGCGGGGCTCCCACCTCCGCCAGCGTGTTTTAGGAACTTCATAGTTTAAAGGCTCATACGGGCAAAAACGCCCGTATGAGCCTTTAAAATTGGCTTTCTAGTCTCTCTGCTATCGCTTTATCTGCGGGTAGAGATCCGGGTCAACAGTGCGACTGAAACAATACTCCCCTGCCGGATGAGTCCAGTTTTCCGAGATTTCGCCGGAATAGACTGCGGGCTTGGCCGGTCCGGACATTTGCTCGTTTGATGGCAGGGCAAAGTTTGCGCAAAGCTCAAACTCCAAGGTGGCCTGGTCTATTAGCTTATACTGATAGTTGGCTCCGGTTTGGGGGTCAACTGCGAGATCATAATTTTGAAGGTTGTTTTTTAGGCTCTCTAGAGAAGCAGGTAGGGCATTTTTTTGCTGATAGTAGTACAAAACCTCCCACTGAATGGCCTGGAGGTGGCTAATGCGAGTTTGGTCGTATTCTCGGTCTCGATTGGTCGCTGGTGAGCCGACGATAAAGAAGGCGCCAATGACTGCGGCGGTGACCGCTATAATAGTCACCCACATAAAGGCCGAGCGTGCGCCACTTTTTGTGCCAGGGGCTCTCTTTAAACTAAATAGATAGTAGCCAAAAACTGCGGCGGCGACCAGAAGCACGCTCAGAACCTTTAGCCCAAAGCGGATTGTAAAATCCCCTCCTAGAAAGTAGTTGAGAAGAACAACCAAATCCACGACCATGGTGACTGCTGTCGCGAAAAGAGTGATGTAAATCAACCAACGACGAACCCAAAAGTCTTGCTTGGCTGGATTTTTGTCTAGATCATTATTAAGCCATCGAGTGACAAAAATGTAGAGCGGAACGGCTACGATGAGAGCCGAAATTGCAAAACGCATGGCGGGATTGGTGCCGTCGTAGTAGTAAGCAGTCGGAGATGGAAAGAAATAATTAATGTACTGGAAGAGAAGCGTGATAAAAGTAACCGCGCTGAAGTAAAGCGTGCCAATGGAGAATAAATACAAGAAAAAATCTCTTGGCGTGTTGTGACTTGATTGATTTGGTGCCATAAATTTAGTTTTAATTATGTCTTAATTATAGCACATGTTATAATGAAAAGATTATTCATTAAATTTTTTAAAATATGCAGTTTAATAAAGAACAAATTAGGTGGGGCCTGGCGGGAGTAGTTTTACTTGCGGTTATTTTGGGGGTCTGGGATTATAACAGCTCGCCGAGATTGATTAGCAATTTTTTAGGTGGTGAACGCGGGGCTGATGAGATGATGGCCGTCTCCTCTATGCAGGCGCCCATGGCGGTTTCGTCTAAAATGGGGGCTGGAACTATATATATTTCAAACGACGCAGATTTAGTTCAGGCTGAAGATCGGATGGTAGTAAAGAATGGAAGTATGGCCATGGTGGTTAAGGAGTTAGACTCAACCATGAAGGCCATTGGAAGTTTTGCAAATGAGAATGGTGGCTGGATTGTTAGTAGTTATTTGTTTAACAACGAAGAGTTGCCAAGAGCCAGCATCCAAGTACGCGTGCCTTCAGAGACTTTTGATTCGGCGTTGGCTTATTATAGAACTTTGGCGGTTAAGGTCACCTCTGAGAATGCAAGCGGTGAAGATATTACTAAGCAGTATACAGATTTGGATTCAAGACTGACTAATTTAGTTGCCTCCGAAAGTCAGCTTTTGAAGATTATGGACCGGGCTGGAAAAGTCAGCGAAGTCTTAGAGGTTCAGCGCGAACTTTCCAGCGTCCGAGGTCAGATTGAAATGATTAAGGGCCAGATGCAGTACTTGGAAAGCAGTGTGGCCATGAGCTCAATCAGTATTGAATTGGCTTTGAGCGAGGATTTATTGCCTGTACCAGCGAGTGAAACTTGGAGACCGGCCTACGTTCTCAAAACTGCCTGGAAGAGCCTGTTGAATGCGTTTAAGGGCATTAGCTACACCATAATAAAGCTAGCGGTTTATGCCCTAATCTGGGTTCCCCTGCTACTAATTGCCTGGTGGATTTACCGAACGGTTAAAAACAGGAGCGATTCAAGGAAAAAGAAATAATGGTTCTGCGTGGCCCAGGCCAGGCGGTATTGATCGGCACTTTGCACCTTCTTCATAACACATGCGACGGCCGTCGCATGTGTTATGAGGCGATTTACTCGTAGCGGAGGGCTTCTATTGGGTTGAGCTTGCTGGCTTTGCGGGCGGGGTACAGTCCAAAAATTACTCCGATGGCGACCGAGAAGCTAACTGACAGGAGAATTGAATTAATACTGATAATGAATGGCCAATTGAAACCTTGGGCACTAGCAAAAATTGCGATTAAAAAGGCGATTAATCCGCCGATGATGATACCGATAACTCCGCCAAGCGCAGTCATAACAACTGATTCCATTAGGAATTGGGTTAAGATACTTCGATTTTTCGCGCCGATAGCCTTTCTTAAACCAATTTCATAGGTTCTTTCACTAACCGAAACATACATAATATTCATAATGCCAACACCGCCGACAATAAGAGAAATGCTGGCAAGGGCGATGAGAAGGAGCTGTATGGCCGAGAGAACTACGCCAATGATTTCTTGAGCATCGGCCATGGTGGTGACTATAAAATCGTCTTTTTCAGGGTCTGTAATTTTATGGCGTTCGCGCATAAGAGCCTCTACTTCTTTTTTCGTGGCATCAGCTTTGCTGGAATCAATAGTCGCCGAGATTAAAAAAGAAACGTGGTTAATGCCGTCCATCCTTTTCTGGAGGGTCTTAAGGGGCATGTAAATAAGCTCATCGTAGTCAAAAAATGTGACCGCTCCCCGCTCCTTAGCTACTCCGATAACTTTATACTTGGAATTCTTCATGCGAACATACTTTCCAATAGCATCGTCTTGACCAAAAAGGCTTTCTTTAATTTTTTTTCCGAGCACGACGACTCGAGCCAGCGAGGCTTCTTCGCTTGCGTCAAAAAATCGGCCATCGGCAATTTCGATTGGGTCGATGTTTGGGAATGTTGAGTTTACGGCAAAGAGAAAGCTCTTCTTGGTTTGGCTGTTGGCGGAAACCGCAGACTGACTTAAAACGCCGGCGTAGCCTTTTTTAATATTGGGTAGCTTAAAAACCGCGTCTGCGTCTTCCTGGGTTAAAGTGGTCACGGTTACTCCGACTGGATTCATAGTACCGGGCACTTTAATTTCTACCTCAATGAAGTCTGGACCAAAACTGGATATCTGATCGCCTATGAATACTTCAAGAGCACTGCCAGCTGACATTACAATGATTACAAGTGCAATACCAATGACGATTCCCAGTGTAGTCAAAATTGCTCGGCCCTTATTGGCCTTAAGCCCAGAAATGGCAGTTTTAAAAGCAGTAATAAGGGTATTCATGTCTTTTAGGCGCCTCGAATGGCTTCGATAGGGCTTAACTTAGAGGCGCGACTAGCTGGACGCAGGCCGAAGATGATGCCGATGGCGGTGGCGATACCGAATGCAATGACGACTGAATCAATTGGCAGGATAAAGCTCCACTCATAACCGAGTAATCCCGCCCCTACGGAAATTAGATATGAAAATAGCGCACCGATAATTACTCCGATTGTTCCAGCGATAAATGTCAAAACAACAGCTTCGGTTAGAAACTGGGTGAGAATGTTACGATTTTTTGCCCCCACAGCTTTTCTTAAACCGATTTCAAAAGTTCTTTCGCTAACTGAGACGTACATTATATTCATAATCCCAATCCCGCCCACGATTAAAGCGATTGCGCCGATTGCGGTTAAAAACATGGTGAGAGCGTCTGTGACGGTGGTTAAAACTCCTAGGACCTGGTCTGTGCTTTTCACTGAAAAGTCATCATTTTTGGGATCTCGGATACGGTGCTTCTCTCTGACCACCTCGGCGATGGCCAGTTTGGCCTCAGGAATATTTTTCGCATCGTCAATTTTCACTCGGGCGGCACTTAAATAGTTAATACCTAAAACAATTTTTTGTGCGGTTTTCAGTGGCAAAAAAAAAGTATCGTCTTGATTTTCAAATGCGGCAGAGCCACGCTCCTTCATAACCCCAACTACCCTAAAACGATTGGTGCCAATTTTGACCTGTTTTTCTATCGGGTCAGATGAACCAAAAAGTTCTGTAGCTAGCTGGGAGCCGAGTACGACAACCTTCGCGATTGAGCTGTTCTCTTCTTTTGTGAAGAATCTTCCCGAAGCTACTTCGGCCTCCTCGACGTTGAGGTAGCTTGCACCAACGCCCATGAAGGTAACCAGCTTATTCTCGGATTCAAAACTAATCGTATTTGAACCTCGCACATAGCCAGCGGCAGCTACTACGTGGGGGACTGCTTTTACGACTGCGTCAATGTCTTCTTCTTTAAGGGTGGTGATATTTATTCCAAATACCGAGGCTGGTGGATCATCGTCACTCGTTGCTCCCGGGAGCACCACTACCAGATTAGAGCCAATTTTTTTGATTTGGCCCAGAATGAGCTCTTGGGCGCCGGCGCCAACGGAGTTAATGAGAATGAATGCGCTAATGCCAATAATTATTCCAAGCATGGTTAGAGCCGAGCGCCCCTTGCGTTGGTTAAGCACTTTAAATGCAGTTTTAAAGTTTTGACGAATTGTCATTGTGCGCGTCGACTTATTTTGTGAATTTATCTCTTGAAGCGATTTTGCGGTCTTTTACGAGCTCGTCTTTGACAATCTTTCCATCTTTTAGGCTGATAATTCGCTTGGCGCTTTTGGCGGCGAACTCTTCATGGGTTACTAGAATTATGGTTCGTCCGGCATCGTTTAAGTCCTGAAGAATTCTGATAATTTGCGCCCCTGAAGCAGAATCTAAGTTCCCGGTGGGCTCATCGGCAAATATTACTTTGGGGTCGTTGATCAGTGCGCGAGCGATAGCAACGCGTTGTTTTTCACCGCCCGAAAGTTCGTTAGAGCGGTGATCGAGTCGTTCGCTAAGGCCAACTTCGCCTAGAGCATGCTTGGCTTTTTTGCGCATTTGTTCTTTACTTTGCCCCGCATAAATTAATGGGAGCTCAACGTTTTCTAAAACCGTAGTCCGAGGTAGAAGATTGAAGGCTTGGAAAACAAAACCGGCCTTCCTGTTGCGCAAATCAGCCAAAAAATCGTCGTTTTCAAAGCTAATCTCCTCCCCGTCAAAAATGTATTTCCCTGACGTTGGCTGATCAAGAAAACCCAATATATGCATCAGCGTGCTTTTACCACTTCCCGACGGCCCCATTATGGCGACGAATTCACCTTCTTCTATATCAAGATCGATATTTCTAAGAGCATGGGTTTTGACGGGCCCTCCATCTTCATAGGTTTTGAAAATATTTTCAAGCTTAATCATTGATTATGATTTTTTCGCCGACTGTGAGCCCAGAGACAACTTCTGCATTCTGATCCCCCCTCAAACCAATTGTTACTTCGCGCTCTTCAGGCGATTGACCCGGACCTTTGAAGATTTGCAGGTAGCTTTTTCCATCCCTTTGGGTTATAGAACGCCTTGAAACGGTGATAACGTCGTCTGCTTGAGCTACTAAAATATCTAAATTAACACTCATACCTGATTTAAATCTTGGATCTACGCTCTCAAACTCAAATCGAGTTTTGTAGTGCACCACCCCGTCAATCATGGTTTGGTCGGGTTCGATAGAGACAAGATTAAGAGCAAAGTGCTCATCCGGGTCAAGAGCGTCGAGCGTGCCATCGGCCGAATTACCCAAGGCGATTTGACCAATATCTACTTCTGGAATGTCGGCTACGACCTCAATATCATCGCCATCAATAATCTTATATACAACGTCGCTGACCGTAACCAGCTCCCCTATCTCCTTATTTTTTGTGGCCACTATCCCTTTGATGGGTGAGCGCATGTAGGCGTCGTCTAGATTTTGACGAGCAGTAGCGACTGCGGCTTGAGCGGAGGCGAGTTGAGCGACTTTTAGTCGATAATTCGACTCAGCGGTGTTTAAATCTAGCTGGTTATTGATTAAAATGTCGTTTAGGTCTGCGCGGAGGCCAATTTCATCAGCAATCGCGGTATTAAGATTTGTCTGGGCAGTAGCTAGAGTGGCTTTATAGGTTTCTAGGGTTGAAGCTGAAACCTGGAGTCCGGTTTTAATGCCGTTGATATTGCTGATTAGAGCCGACAGTGCGTTTTGAAGACTTTGGATGGGTGCGTTAATCGCGGAGAGAACTTGATCGATGTCTTCAGTGCTCGCATTAGCAGGAAAGTTTGTTAGCTCCATGCTGATTGATAAAATCGCGGCATCAGCATTTACCTTTGCAGTTTTTGAGTTGATAATAAGCTGATAGTTTGGCGTGGATTGCTCTATCGCGCTTAAAATTTCGCCTGAATAGTTATAAAACCCACTAAGACTGGCATGCGCCTTTTGAGCATTATTTAGAATTTGGGCCAGCGTTACTGGTGCGTCGGTGTAGATTGTTGAAACTGATTGATTGTTTTCAGTTTTCGTATCGGCGACTGATTGAGTAGCATTTTCTACTGCCACCTCTGCCGAACCCAGGTCCGCCCTGGCTTGAGCTAACTTTCTCTCAAGATCTTGAGTAGAGATTGTAGCTAAAAGCTCGCCTTTGTAAATTATATCGCCAATGTTCGCGTAGAGCTTGTCGATAATGCCGCTAATTTTGAAACGCAGAGTGGCGGAATTTTTGGATTTAATTTGTCCGGTGACGGAGATGGTCTGGCTGACATTCCCAAGTGTGACTTCTTCAGTTGAGTAGGTCACTTCTTTTTTATTGAAAATAAAAAATAGGGCAACAATGATAATACTAACTATAACCGTACCCCAGATTACATATTTTTTCTTAGACGATTTTTTGTTCATTTTTGGATTATACCATTTTGGCCTAAAGTATTCTACGGAAAACCTAAAAAGTGATATAATTGGAATCAATTAACTTATACATAAATGTTAGGTCAAAATTCTTTAGAGAGTCAGATTGCCCAACTTGAGACTCAGCTGGCAGAGAAAAAAGGTGAGTTGCTGAATCCGGAAAATAGAACAACGGAACGCGAGATGCTGCGCGAAGTAATTAAGAGCCATGGTGGCACCCAGGAAAGTGGATTAAATTTGAACTCGCCAACCCCCAGTCAAGCCAGTGCCTCAGTAAGTCGAGATGTTACAGACGAGGACCAAAAGAAAATAGATGATTTGGTTTTGCACTCTTTCAGCCATGGCATTGCCTCTTCGATTAGTATGGCCCAGTCTTACGGAGATGCTTTTTTACTTGATAAGCTCCATGACCGGCTGGTGGACGAGTACTACGAAAAACTGGTGCAGGCGAGAAAAATAATGCCGGAATAAAATGGCGGAGTTACTTTATTTTATAATATTTACTGCGTCAATTAGTCTTGGTATTGTTTTTTTTGTTTTTGCTGTTGTAATGCTAACTCGTCACTTTCTTTCGCGCAAAGGTAAGTTCTCCCACTCTTTGGGACTGGGTCTTTTGCGAGTTCAGCTTCCGCGAGCCCAAAAGAAGGATGACGACTTAAAGCGCGTTGATGAGCTTCGTGAAAAAATTGCCATGATGGAGCAGGTTTTTACTCAGCTGACTGGCATTCGTCTGGGCTGGTTTAAATCTTGGTTTTACGGCGCGCCCTACTTTGTTTTAGAGCTGGCTGTGCCCCAGGTTGGACAAGAGGTTTTTTTCTATGTAGCCGTGCCGAGAAAGTATGTTTCTTCAGCAGAAAAACTTATTCAAGGAGTTTATGCTGATGCCCACGTGGAGCGAGTAAGTGACTACACGATTTTCCATCCCAACGGAGCGGTGGCCACAGCAACGGCTAAAACAAAGAATCAATTTTTGCCGCTAAAGAGCTATCAGGCCTTGGAGAGCGACCCGATTGGAGCGGTGCTAAACTCATTTTCAAAAGTTAGCCATCAGGGCGAAGGTCTTTCGATTCAGCTAGTTTGCCAGCGGGCTGGTACCAAGTGGAATAAGCGTCTGGTGAAGGTAGCTACTCATCTGCGCCAAGGTAAGAGCTTGCAAAAGTCCATGAACGAAGCCACGGAAGGCAATTTTCGCAGTGCTTTTAATGAGCGCCAGCGCATGCTGGATAACAAAAAACGCCAGGAGCAGGGCCTGAACTATGACTCAAAGCCTGGATTTGAGAATCTGGCTCAACTAATTGAAAAAAAGGCGGGTAAAAGCTTGTTTAAGACAAATATCCGTTTGATTGCCTCTGCCCCAGATCAAGGTAGAGCCGACGCCCTACTGGGCGAGCTGGCAACGCCCTTTAATCAATACACTAACGAAGAAACAAACTCTTTTGTGTTTAAAGTTCAGCCGGCTGGGCGCCGACGCCAAAAGGTAATTTTTCAATATTCTTTTAGGGTGCCAGAAAAGGTGAACTTTTTTGTGCTTTCCAGCGAAGAGTTGGCTAGTATTTTTCATTTTCCAAATACTGTTCATGGGGCGAGCAATGTTGCGGCTCTTAAGAGTAAGTCGGCACCCGTACCAGTAAACCTTCCGACCGAGGGCACTCTTTTGGGTGTTAACTCGTACAGGGGCGTAGAGAAAGAAGTTCGAATCACCGAGGAAGATAGGGCCAGGCACTTTTACGTTATTGGCCAAACCGGTACTGGTAAGACCTATTTTATGAGAAATATGATTATTCAGGATATTGAGGCTGGACGAGGAGTCTGCTTTATTGACCCGCATGGTGACATGGCTGAAGACATTTTAGGCTGTGTTCCCCCTAATCGAATTAAAGATGTCATTTACTTTAATCCCGGCGACGTGGAGCGTCCCATGGGACTCAACATGCTGGAGTATGATCCTCGCTACCCAGAACAAAAGACTTTCATTATCAACGAGCTTTTAGAGATTTTCAATAAATTGTATGATATGAAAAATTCTGGCGGGCCGATGTTTGAGCAGTACTTTAGAAATGCAACCGCACTCGTGATGGACGACCCGGACTCGGGAAACACATTATTAGAAATTAATCGGGTTTTTGTGGATAAAAAGTTTCGCGACTATAAGCTTTCTAAGACAACCAATCCGCTTGTGGTGACTTTTTGGCGTGAAGTTGCAGAGAAAGCCGGAGGAGAGGCCAGCTTGGTCAACATCGTCCCCTACATCAGCTCTAAGTTTGACTCGTTCTTGAGCAATGAGATTATGCGCCCAGTGGTAGCTCAAGAAAAGTCGTCATTTAGAATGCGCGACGTGATGGACGAGAAAAAGATCCTGTTAGTGAACTTAAGCAAGGGTCGGCTGGGTGAACTCAACTCTTACCTTATCGGGCTCATAATGGTTGGTAAGATTTTGATGGCGGCACTTAGCCGAACCGACATTCCGGAGAAAGATCGAACGGCGTTTTACCTTTATGCTGATGAGTTTCAAAATATTTCAACTAGCTCCATCGAGTCTATTCTCTCTGAGGCGCGAAAATACCGTTTGGGCCTAGTAATCGCCCACCAGTTTATTGGTCAGCTAGAAGACGAAATACGCGATGCTGTGTTTGGTAACGTGGGCTCCATGGCTGCATTTCGCGTAGGACCGGACGACGGCGAATTTTTAGAAAAGCAATTCGCTCCGGTGTTTAACCAACAAGACTTAATCAATATTGATAACCGCAACTGCTATGTCCGGATGCTTATTGATGGCCAGACTTCCCTACCGTTTAATATGAAGACGGTTAAGGGCAAAGATAGCAGTGACGAGGTGGCTCGTACTGCTAAAGAATACTCTCGTTTAACTTACGGGAAAGACCGCGCTGTGGTTCAAGAAGAAATAAACGCAAAGTTCCGCGCCATGGAAGAGCAAAAAGCCCCAACCAAGCCAGCATTTTAGTTAGACCCCGATGCCGCTGAAGCGCTGGAACAGGTAGGCGATGGTGAAGGAAATCAGGGCGACGCCAAGGCTGAAAAGTAGCATTTGGCCGAATTGATGGTGGAATTTTCTCCTAAACAGCACGCTGGTGTAAAGCGTCATACCGGCGATGATAAGAATAACGAGGCCGAGCATTACAGTCAGACTGATAAAGACGTTTGAAAAAATAAAGTAGGGCGTCACGAGGATGGCCACTACTATGATGTAAGAAATACCTGTGTAGGTGGCGACTTTGGCTGGCGGCTTTTTGGAACCTACTTCGTGCTTAGTGGCCATATAGGCGCTGGCCGCCATTGAGAGCGCGGCGCTAATGCCGGTGATGAGCCCAGCCATAGCCACTATGGCTGGCTTACTAAGGGCTAGAGAGAACCCAGCTAGGGCGCCGGTTAGCTCGATGAGGCCGTCGTTCATGCCTAAGACGATGCTTGAGACAAACTCTACCTTCTCTTCTTTGATCAACTCTAAAAAAGAGGCTTCGTGAAAACGCTCGTGACGAATAATTTCTCGAATTTCTTCGCGTTGCTTGGCATCTTCAACTGTTTCAAGATAGCTCTCGTATTTTTTGATCATGCCTTCTTCTCGGCCCTCTAAAAATTTGGCGGTAAAAGTAAGACCAAGAATAGCACGCAAAAATCGGAAAACATAAATCTTCCACTTTGGAATTTGGATTTCTTTATCAATAAACTGGCGCCAAAATTTGTAGTCTTCTAACTCGTGATCGATGAGCTTTTCAAGCACTTCTTTGAGCTCAGGCTTTTTTTCTCGACTGGCGAGGTCTTTGTAGACCAACCAATCTAGCTTTTGTTTATAGGCAAAATAATGTGGAGTCATAATAGGGCTATTTTATCATAAAATGCGGTAAAATAAATGGCTCGCGCCTGCACGCGAGCCGTTTGGGTGTGGACCATACCGGATTCGAACCGGTTACCTCCTCGCTGCCAGCGAGGCGCTCTACCAAGTGAGCTAATGGCCCTTGATTTGCTTAGTTTACCTGAAATTATTAATTTTTCAAGATAGGGGGAGGGAGTAGACGTTGGTTTCTTTGCGGGTGAAGCCAAGCTTTTGGTACAGGGCGTTGGCGGCTTCTCGAGCGGGCTTGCTGGTGAGGTGAATCTCTTCTATCCCCTGCTCTTTGGCGAGCTCAATCAACCTCTCCATGATTCGCCGGCCGAGGCCCTGGCCTCGATATCTTTGGTCCACTACAACGTCTTCAATGTTTGCGTGTTTGGAAGACAAAAACGTGATAGCAACCAGACTCCCCATGCCAACAATTTGATTGCTTTCTTTTGCTATCACTAGGTTGAAGCCTGGGTCGTTGAATGCGTTGTTCGCTTTTTCTGATGTCGCGTGAAGGCCGGTGGACGAAAGCTGGCTATACAAGACGTTGACTTGGTCTAGTTCGCCTGGGACGAGACTTTTAACTTGCGTTATCTCCATATTATTTGCCGGTGTATTCTACTTCGTCTTCGCCTAGTCGACGATAGGGTTTTTCGTTGGTCATTTCTTCAAGTGCGTGAGCCATCATGCCGGGCATTCGGCCAAGGATAAAGAAGGCTTTGCCGAGCTTGCTATCAAAACCGAGTTCGCAAAGAAGAGCCGCGATGGCGCCGTCAATGTTTATTGGGAGCTTAGTCCCCTTTTGTTTTTTTAGTTCGCCCTCTATGTCTTGGGCTTTTTTCACAAACTTTCCAGAGAGCTTTAGCTTTTTGGCGATGGCAAATAATGCTTTGGCGCGCGGATCTGCATCTTTGTAGACTTTGTGGCCGAGGCCACTAAGGCGCTTGCCTTCGGATAAAGCGTTGGCAACGATGTCTTTGGCGCTGTCTTTTTGAGCTAGCATCTCCATGGCGCGCTCAATAGCTCCACCGTGAAAGTCGCTGATGGTTAGGGCTCCGGCGGCAATGGCCACATTGATGTCGTTGCCGGTTGAGGCCACTACTCTTGGCACAAAAGCCGATGGCGCCGCCACGCCGTGCTCAATGCAGGATACTAAAATGGCGTCTAGCATGGCTGACTGATTTTTGCTTGGCTTTTTACCGCGCAAGACTAGATAAACCGCATCAGTAAATGTCGCCTTTCCGATTAGCGAAGTTAGTTTTTGCCCGCGGACAAAAACTTCTCCGTTTTTACTGTTGCTGATACTAGTTTTGAATTTCATTGTGCTCTAGTTGGGGCTTAGAGTTTTTAGAATTATGAAATAGACTATCGGGAAGATCATGGCAACTATAGCGTAGTTTTTTTGGTTGTGGGAGTAAAACCACCAAGCGGCAATGATGACAGCGATGGCCACAAATGGAATGGCGGCGGCCATGGTGTTTAGGAGCTTGTCGTGGAAGAGCGAGAGCGGGACTTTTTTATTGTGGTTTTCAAAGGCCTGCATCCAAAAGAAGAACATGGGCGCGGTTAAAGAAATGATGCCTAGGGGGATGGTTTCTAAAATTAATAAGAGTTTTAGCATTTATTTTAAAATACTTTTAATTATCTTGGGGATGTCTTCGAGGCTCGGGGCGACTTTTATTCCGGCTCGCTTAAAGGCTTTTACTTTAGAATCATAACTGCCCTTGCCTCCACTGACAATAGCTCCAGCGTGGCCCAAAACTGTGCCCTGAGGCAACTTGGAGGTGAACTTGCCTCCGATGATGGCCACGATGGGTTTGGTGAGCTTTTTGTTTAATACATACTCGGCGACGCGCTCTTCGTAGGTACCGCCAACCTCGCCGAAGATGACGATGGCCTTAGTCTGCTTGTCGCTCTCAAAGAGCTCTAAAATATCTACAAAGTCGGAGCCGATTATCTGCTCGCCACCAATACCGACGGCCGTGGACTGACCCAAGCCGGCTCGGGTGAGGATGATAGAAATTTCTGAAGTCATTCCCCCGCTCTTTGAGACTACGCCAACTGGACCCGGAGTAAAGACTTCACTAACACCTCCCGAGCCGATACTGCCGATTTTTCTTAGGCCGGGGCTGATGATGCCGACTGAGGCCGGACCAACTACTCGACAACCTAACTTTTGGCTCCAAGCGTAAATTTCAGCGCAGTCTTTAGGTGGGACGAGCTCGGTGAGAATGTTGATTAGCTTGATGCCGGAAAACATGGCCTCAAGGGTGGCGTCTTTGACGGCAAAAGCTGGAACAATGATTAGGCTGGCATTGATATCTGGATGCTTGGCTTTGGCCTCCTTAACGGTGTTGTAGACATGGACGGCCTCAACTCGCTGACCACCTTTGCCGGGAGTAACACCGGCGACCACTTCTGTGCCGTAATCCAACATCTCCTTGGTAGCACGGCTGCCTTCGTGGCCGGTGATGCCTTGGACTAATACTCGAGTTCTTTTATTGATTAAAATGGCCATGCTTATTTTTTCCTTTTAACTAAATCAACGATAATTTTGGCGGTTTTGACCATTGGCGTCTCACTGCCATAAACGTGAAAGTCATAGCCCTCTTTCTCGCCCACCTCTTTGAGCATGGCCACGGCCTCTTTTTGGCGTGGGCCATCTCGGCGAATGACAATGGGGTAAGTTGGCTTTGGTTTTACCTGCCGGAGTCCCTCCACGAAGCCACGCAAGGTTTCATAGATATCTGTGAAGTTGGCGGTACCGCCGACCACCCAGCAACCTTTAATCCCATGTTGACTTAGAACTTGTTTGGTGAGTTCAGCAACAACCTCGGCTTTGGGGTTGCCGGAGTACTCGGTATAGTTAGCTGGGCTACCACCAGCCGAGAGCAGAGCATCAATGTTTAATATCGAGGCTCCACCACCTGAAGCAAGAATAGCAATATCTCCGCCCATGTACTCTACTTGTCGGCGAGTTTTCGTAATTACCTTAGAGTCGACGGCTACGAACTCACCAGCTTTTGTTTTGACTAATGGGTTAATCTCCGCCAGTACCAAGTTCTCCCTCAAAAACAGTTGGTATAGCTTCTCAATCACGCCCGCAACACGCAAGATGTCTTCTGATGGAAAGTTGGCATCGGAAAGATGCTGTCGAGTTAAAAAACCTGGCAAACCTAAGGTTAAATCAATCGGGAAAATCTGGGCCTTACTAATTCCGCTCCCCCCCTTGGTGGAAACTGCTAGGACTGGGCCTCGAGTGGCGGTATCGTAGCTTAGGGAGACATAGTACTCTTTGGCAATATCTAGTTTTTGGGCGACCATAACTTTCCCCACCGGCTCGGAGCCGATGATGCTTTTGAGCATTTTGTTGACCGCAGTAGCGGCCATGGCCTTTGTTGAGGCAAAAACTATACCTCCCTTGGCTTTCCTGTCCCCGCTGTGGACCTGGGCTTTAACAACCACTGGCGCTTCAAAGGCAATGGTTTTAACTGGCTTATCAACAATAATGCAAGGAGCGGTACTGATGCCGGCAAGGGCAAAAAGCTCGGCGCCCTCGTATTCGTACAGCTTCATAATTAATCTTCCTCAGATATTCCGATGTTCTGGTAAATTTTTAGAATCTGGGCTTTAACTCGCTCGGGATGAGCTATGCCGCGGATAATGACTTCTTCGTTTTTACCCGCGGTTTGAATGTAGATATTACCATATTTGAGCAAGGTTGGAATAATGCCGATAGTTTGGATTTTAATGTCTTGAATATTCTCAAAAGGGATAGTAGCAATGTCTCGAGAAAACAGACCAAGTTGATCGATATCAATTAAACGCTTGTTGGTAACGACAAGGATGTCTAGATAGTAGTTGGTAAAGGCTATGAAAAACATTATCCAGACTAAAACTAGCCAAACTAAGCCGACGAATAAAAACAGGGCGAAGGCGGGACCTTGGCCGAAAAAGTCGTAGACTTGGGGGAAAATCCAGTCAATAAGAGGGAAAACAATAAATGGAAGGAAGGCGGCAATGAAAAATCCGAGCGCATCTAAAACAAAAACAAACCAGTGCTTACGCTGCTTAATCATAACTTTCTCATCTTTATCTAGAGTTGCGTGTGGGTGTGGCTGGTTGTCCATATTTTTATCTAGTTGTTGCAACAAAATATATATAAGATGCAAGCATCCCGGCGAGCAAAACGAAGCCGACTATGAAATAAATCACTGCGATTTTCTTACTCTTGGGTATCTCAACGCCGTACCGGCGCCAGTGATACTTAAGGATAAATCCGAGAATTAAAAAAACCAAAAGCCAAACAAAAAATATGATTGGCATAGCGACTTCGATTATCCCTATAATTGAGCCAGCTGATCCCATGAATATATTTTAGCAAAGTTAGCTAAAAATGCCACCTACTCAACAGTGAGCGTGATTTGGTATTTTTCCCAGAGGGAGGCAAACTCGGTTGAGCTTTGCAGCAGCTCATTGAAGTTTCCAGATGCAACTATCTTGCCTTTGTTGAAAAAATAGATTTGGTCGAAAAGTGGCAAGAGATGCAATCGATGAACTGAAGCGACAATCGCCTTTTCTTTGAAGTCTTCAAAAATGTTTTTGAAGATCTCGAGCTCATTGGCGGTATCCACGCTGCTGGTCGGCTCATCTAACAAAATGATTTCTTTGTTTTTAGATGCCAAAAGCCCACGGGCTAGAGCGAGCCGCTGTTTTTCTCCACCAGAAAGGTTTACTCCCCTTTCTACGATGGATGAACTCAGTCCCTTTGGAAGCCGTTCGATGACATTTTTTAGATTAGCCATTGCGATATACTTTTCCACCAACTCGGGAGGGTACGGAATGCCAAAAGTAATGTTTTCTAAGACCGTAGTCTTGAAAATCTCGGGATCTTGAGGAATAAGAGAAATATGCGAGCTAATTGAACTTAAGCCCTTCTCAAGTTTTTGTCCATCTAAAAGCACCTGCCCGCTTTTTGGAGGATAGAGCTCTCTTAAAACTTTAAGGATAGTGGTCTTGCCTGATCCGCTCTCACCAACTAGTGCGACCTTGCTCCCACGGTGAATTTCAAAGCTTATATTATCGAGGTGAAGATTCGCGCCATCTTCACTGTGATAAGAAAATGAAAAATCTTGGAGAGCTAGGGTTTCCCAGCCCTTTCTTAGATTAATTTGGCTAGACCGCTCCTTTGGCTCAAATTCATCGGCCAGCTCTTCGGCGTTTTGAACTTTAGTCTTAAATCGGACCAATTTACCATAGTAGTAGGCAAACTCAAAAAACACATTGCTGACCCTATCAACGTAGCCAAAAAGAATGAATAGCGTTCCGGCTAAAATCACTGTCCCGGTTTGCATGGAGAAAAAAATATAGCTACCGAGGACGAAAAATACTCCAGTAACATTGACCATTGAGACTAGAAACCATTTCATTTCATTTTTTTTGCTGTTTCTGATGTGGAGCCCAAACGGATGCATTATTCGCATCATAATTGACTTGGATAAGAGCTTTTCAATACGGAGAATTATAACTGTCGTGATGTTCGAGATTACGTCGTAGATTTTTTCAGAAATCCTATTTTCGGCCCGATTAAGTTTGCCCCACTGCGGAACAAGTTTTTTGTCATAGGCGCGAATGATAAGAATGTTTAGAATTACTAAAATCAGGATAATGTAGCTGGCGTGAATATTGTATAGACTCATGGCGATATAGCTCCCCAGCAAAATCATGCATTGGCCAATGATTATGAAGCTACTCTCAGCAAAGTCAGCCAAAGCAGTAGTGCCCTTTTCAACGCGATCAATAGTGTCCCCAGAGTGATGATCGGTGTGCCAGCTGGCCGGCAAAGCCATCACGCCCTCGAGCAGATACTTTTTGTAGTTAGCCCGAACAAGAAAGGCGTTTTTGTTTTCAATGACTCTGGCCGGACCGTGAAGAGCCCAAAATGCAAATCGTAAAAAAACAAATACTCCTAGCAGAATAAGGATTTTTGTTAGATTTTCTTGGGTGGCCCCGGTTTGCTGAATGATATTAAATACTTTACCGATGGCGACTGGCTCAAGGACAAAAAAAATGTTTCCGACAAGGAACATGGCAAAATAAACGACGACCCATCGCCGATTGCCTCTTGAGTACTCCCAAAGCTTTGAGAAGAGGTACAATATTGGATTTTGAATGCCTTTTTGGGGCTTGAGTTGATCTTCCATACTTAAAAATGAAAAATGTCAGGGTGTTTCCCTGATACTTTAATATAACGGATTTTAAAGCTATTTGTTGCGGCACTTACTGGATGATGTTCGAACTTGTTTGGGGAACATTTGTGCCTAGAAATTCAGAAGCCGTCCGTAATGTTGAATGGACGGCTTCTAGCGCCGAGGTGGGCATTGTCAGTCATTGAGGTCAAGGACGACCTTCAGGCCCGTCTCGCTGATGAGGGCGAAGAAGCTGGTCGGAATTGTGAGCGACCACTGCCCCCAGAAGCCGACGTAGATGTCGCAGGTCGAAAGATCGAGCCCGGGGTTTGCTTGCAGATAGGCTTGAACTCTGCCTGCGAACTCTTCGAGAATGATACCGTCATCAGAATCCGGGCGAAGAATCGCGGGGTCATCCGCCTCCACGAGCATTGATACCTCGGGACTGAGCCTGCGTAGACTGATCGCGAATGCTCCGTTCATGCCGCCTCCTTTCTGCACAAAATCATAACACTGATTCGAATGTCCAATCAACCCGCCAAAAAATTTCGCTCGATAAGCGGGTTAGATATTACGCGGAGGCGGGAGGATTCGAACCTCCGAGACCCTTTCAGGCCTGCCGCTTTTCGAAAGCGGTACATTCAACCACTCTGCCACGCCTCCATAATAGTTAGCCTAACAACTTTTTAAATGCTGCGCCACCTTTGTATGATTTTATTTGTCTTTCGCGCAACCAACTTGACCTCTTGTTCTCACACTGCTCGATGTAGATGATTTTCCATGGGATACCTGACTTTGTTGATTTATTTTCTCCTCGATTGTGCTGTCGTAGCCTTTTCGTTATATTTTCGCTGTATCCAATATAAAACTTTCCGTTCTTTTCACTTTTCAAGATATATACGTCATACATACATTTTAACCACCCACCGCTTCCGCCGAAGGCGGAGCGGGGCTCACCGCAGGTTGCGGGATCCCGCTATGGCGGTGACCCGCCTTCGGCGGTGGTCTGCCACGCCTCTACGCCTAATGGCCTTTATGATACCAAAATCCCTAGCCCAGGGCTAGGGATTTTGGATACAAAACTTCGCGAAATCTCGTATGGGTTTAGGCGGCCTTTTTGGCGCCCATGATGCGGAAAAGATTGGTTCCACAGGTTCC
>Ga0210057_1002090_pt1 | contig 28992 bp, 40 predicted proteins | sample CryGeyCG2114_010_2_FD_183968 | JGI IMG/M metagenome (GOLD analysis project Ga0210057, IMG submission 183968) | Groundwater microbial communities from aquifer - Crystal Geyser CG10_big_fil_rev_8/21/14_0.10 (SPAdes) (version 2) | ecosystem: Environmental > Aquatic > Deep subsurface > Groundwater ...
AAGCATGTTGAATCCGAATGGAAGGTTAATCTCGTCCGCTCCTTGAACAGAATCGTTCTTTCCAAGCATCCCCCAGTCTTCACTATCATCTTCTCCTTCGAGGGGTATTCTACAATAAGGGCAGAAATTGTAGGTTTCGCTTATTTTCTCTTTACAATTAGGGCACTTTCTTTTTCCGAACATGTATCTGAAAAATGGAAGTTTCTTTAAATAGTTTTCGAGGATTTTGTGCTTAATTGTTATTATGCACCAGCCGGGAATCGAACCCGGGCCACAAGCTTATTCCATCAGACAAATGCTTAAGCGCAGTCGTATGGGAAGCTCGTATTCTACCCCTAAACTACTGATGCCTTCTTGATAATATATTTTGTATTTGATAAATTTTTATATATTCTGGTTAATTCTAAAATCAATGGTTGAAAGAAAAATTCGTTGGAATATGGTCACTGATACCGGAGAGCAGATTAGGCTGAATAATACTTATTTTTTTGCGATATTGAATGAGCCGAGAGAAATTATGAGGATTAAACAAAGACTTCTCGAACAAGTTGTCCATTTTGATGATTTTTTAATTTTAGGAGATTTTGGTATATCCGGCTCGAATGGTCTTCATTGCGAAATTTTTTCTTTCTCTACTGATGTTACAAGAATTCCTAGCCCTAGTGCGATATATCAGGGAAATTTTAGGAGAGATAGAAATCTTTATCCAAGAGAAAAAGGGGATTTTGAATCTTATGTCGAAAATCTTTCTCGGAGTTAACTTTTTATATCTCAAACATGTTTTGAATTGATGGCCAAGAAAAACAAATTTTACGTTACAACGCCGATTTATTACACGAATGATATTCCGCACGTTGGACATGCATATACCACAATTGCTGCAGATGTTCTTTCTAGATGGAATAAGTTACAAGGAAAGAAAGTTTTTTTCTTAACAGGGACTGACGACCATGGAAAAAAAATAGCTGACGCTGCGGCGAAGTCAGGCAAAAAACCAAAAGAGTTTACTGACGCTCTTGTTCCAAAGTTCAAGGACGCTTGGAAAAAATTTAACATTAATTATGACAAATTTATTAGAACAACAGATAAATCTCATGAAAAAGTTGTTTCTGAGATTTTGCAGAAAGTTTATGACAACGGAGACATCTACAAGGGAACTTATGAGGGTCTCTACTGTGTGGGCTGTGAAGCATATTATACTGAAAAGGATTTGGAAGAGGGTTTGCTTTGTCCCATACACAAAAAGAAAGTCGAGATTTTGAAAGAGGAGAGCTATTTTTTCAAACTATCAAAATATGAAAAAAAACTTTTGGAATTCTACAAGAAAAATCCTGAATTTATCTCTCCTAAAAAGAGGAAGCAAGAAATAGTGAATCGTGTTAAAGAAGGATTGAAAGATTTGAGTATTTCTCGGACGAGTTTTGATTGGGGAATTCCACTATCTTTTGACAAAAATCATGTGTGTTATGTTTGGTTTGATGCGTTGTTCAACTATTATTCTGCAACGAGGGAAAACGAGAAGGAAGGTTTTTGGCCTGCCGATGCACATTTAATTGGAAAAGATATTCTCTGGTTCCATACTGTTTATTGGCCTGCTTTTTTGATGTCGGCAGGGATTGAGTTGCCCAAGAAAGTTTTTGCTCACGGTTGGTGGACCTTTGATAAGGAAAAAATTTCAAAATCGCGAGGGAAAGTGATTAGTGTGGATGAACTTATCGCGATTGCAGGAGTGGATTCTGCTAGATACTTTTTGTTGAGGGCAACGCCTTTTGGCGACGACGGAGATTTTTCAGAGCAAGCTTTGATTGATAGGCACAACAATGAATTAGCGAATAAGTTGGGAAACTTGGTTTCTCGTGTAAGTGGCTTGATTGAAAAGTTTGGGTTTGAGAAGGCTGATGTTCATATAGAGGTTTCTAATATTGTTGAAGATGTTAGAAGACTAATGGAAAGATTCGAGTTTGATAAAGCACTTAATTCAATATTTGCGTTTGTCGATACTCTTAACCAGTTCGTACAGAATGAAAAAATTTGGGAGACTGGGGATAAAAAAGATTTGTATGAGCTTGCTACAGGAATAAGGTTAGTTGCTGTTCTTCTTTGGCCGTTCATTCCAGAAACCTGTGAGAAAATTGCGAAGAATTTCGGATTCAAAATATCTCTTGAGGAACTTAGGGCACAGTTAAAAGTTATTAAAATCAAAAAAGGAGATATTTTGTTTAAGAAGATTTGACTCATTTAGGCGTAAGCCATATAAACTTTTATCTGATTCTACTGATTATGCAAGTTAAAAGATTTTTAGAGCCTTTTGATAAATTACAGGCTATTTACGGAGATAAGAGTTTAGATGCTATTTACGGTGCAGGACAAACTAACAATCCTGATTTGTGTTTAGTATTTATGAATCCTACTGGTAGAAATGTTTCCTCATCTAAGTTGTGGAAAGGATTGAAAGCACCTTGGATTGGCACCAAAAATGTATGGAAAATGTTCTTCCAGTTGGGTTTTTTTAACAAAGCTTTTTTTGATGATATTAATTCTAAAAAACCAAATGATTGGGACTACGAGTTTGCGGAGAAAATTTACAAAGGAGTTAAAGACAATTCTCTCTATATAACTAATTTATCTAAAGCCACACAAGCTGACGCAAGACCTCTTAAAGACGAAGTGTTTAGAAAGTATCTCTCTTTATTCTTAGAAGAAATGGATGTTGTTAAGCCTAAAATAATAATTACTTTTGGGAATCAAGTAAGCTCAGTTTTGTTTGGGAAAAACGTTCGTGTTTCAGATTATCGGAAAAAGCACGAATTTGTTGAAGTAAACGGAAATCCCACTAAAGTTTTTCCTGTTTATTATCCTGTTGGGCAAGGAATGAGGAATATAAATAAGGCCAAAGAAGATGTTGATTGGATAATGAAAAATCATCTTAGTTAAATTGTTAACTAATCTTACTTCCAACTTCAATATCTTCACTAGGTTGTAGGAGAACAAATTTATCTTCGGCTTGTGAGCCTGCAGCGATAATCATCCCTTGACTTTCAACGCCTTTAAGTTTTCTTGGTTCAAGGTTTACTAAGAAAATACTTTTTCTTCCTTTGAGGTCTTCTCTAGAAATATACTTTTTTATTCCTGCACAGATGGTTCTTTGGCCAATCTCAGAGCCGAAGTCAACTGTTAATTTGTAAAGCTTATCTGCGCCTTCGATGTCTTCAACGTTTGTGATTTGGCCAACTCTCAAATCAAGTTTGCTCCAATCGTTAAAGTTTATTGTTGGTTTTGTTGTCATGGATTTTTGATGGAAAAAATTTTTAAATAGTTTGTGGTTGTTGATTTTGCAATAATCTTTATATACCTTGATATTTTAAGGACTTTATGGTTAGCAAGAGAGATGAGTATCTAGATAGGTTGAATCATCTGAGAAGAAGGGATTCTTATCATGAAAATGAGGAAGAAACATCTCCCTTGGTCAATTCTGAAGAAGATAGCACTTTCAGGGAGGGAAGAAGGCTTTATCGAGAAATTGGAGAAAAGGGCACTGATGCTACTTTTGGAGGTAACGAAATATTTTACGAATTTCCTGAGGAGTTATTTCCCGCCGTTTCCCATAAACCCGGGAAACCTTCAAGAACGCGGAGCCCATCACAAGTTGTTAATCTTTTAGCAGGTCCACAAGGCAGAGACAACAAAAAAGTTGATGAATATGTGCAATCCCATAATGATGAATTGAGAGCTATAGCTCACCATGTACTTACACATCCAGGATTTAAAGAGTTTGACGATGGTTTTAATGCTGCTTTGTTATATGAAAGAATGGGCAAGGGAAAAAATGCTGTTCCTAAGTTGTTGAAATTTATTGAGAAAATAATAGAATACGGAGGGGGTGAACCGGACAAGCGGTTTTATGAAAGGGTTGATGAATTTATAGATCGAAATACTTCCGACTCTGTATCACAGGGCGGCCTAGAAGGAAAAACAATGGGCTTTGGATTTTTGACGCTCGCAGGAATTGCCCTTGGTGTTGGCGCTCTTCGCATGACTGGAAATGTTATTGGGAGTGCGGCAAATTCTAGTTTAGGTCTTTCTGCTATTGTCGTTTTTGTTATTGGTTTAGTTGGAATGGTTTTGAGTTTTCGCGAAAATAGATGAGAAACTTTTTTTGAAATCCACCACGCCCCCGACCTCCATCCCCAAAATAGTTAATAATGTAAAATCAAATAAGTTTCAACTTAAGATTTTTCATATAGTGCTTCGCTGATGAAAATTAATGTCAGAAATCTATAATCAATTACAGTAGAACGTTGTAGGGGATTTTACTTCATTAACTCTAAAAAAATTTAGCGAACTTGTGAGTAGTCTAAATTAATTAGAAATAAAAAATCATCAAGCCTTCAAACCCAGTTTTTTTAAAACTCTATCGAGAAGTTTTTCTCTATCTTTTTCTGAATCGTAATTAACTTCAAGGAGTTTTGCAGCTATTTCTTTGTAGGCTCTTGAAGCATTACTTTTCGGATGAGTATGCATTACTGCCCCTTTCATATTTATTGATCTTTTTACAGAGTCGTCTTCAGGAATCATTCCAAGTATTTGAGACTCAAGCATCTCTTTAACCACTTCAGGTGTGAGTTCTATTTTGTCTTTTCTGACTCTCGTAACTATAATTCCTCTGATTGGCTTTTTCATTTGTTCTGCGAACTTAACTGTCTTGAGTGCGTCAGTCACAGCAGGCATTTCTGGATTCGTGACAATGATTATTTCATCTGCAATATCCATCGCTGATGAAGCTTCAAGACCAAGTCCTGCTGCAGAATCAACAATTACAATTTCAGAAATATCTTTGAAGTCTTTTTTGAAGTCTTTTAATTTTTCAAGTTTGGACCTTTTCAGTTCTTTTATTGAAAGAGAAGAAGGCATAATTTTCATTCCTGATTCGTGTTCATAAATTGCTTCGTAAGGTTCGGCCTTTCCACGAAGAACATGATTGAGATTTATCGGAACTTCTGGAGCGTTAAGGTGTATCCCAATATTTGGCGTAGAAATATTGCCGTCGATAACGAGCACATCTTTCCCAAAATAATTCATCGCCGCAGCTAAGTTAATTGCAGTTGTAGTTTTTCCTACTCCACCTTTCCCTGAAGTAATTACGATTATTTTCGACATTTTCCAAAAGTGAATCAAACTTTATGGTTACGATAGAAGAAATTGCTTAGTTGTGCTTATAAACTTTTCTAAGTTATCGGCGTAGATTTTGAGTTTTTCAAGATTAATGCTGATTTCTTCACCTCTATAAAAAACTTTGAGTGTCACGTTTTTCCGGAATTCTCCGCTTCGCTCTTTTCTAAGTTCTTCTATTTTTCTGAACATTTCATACATATCTACGACTTCCAAAAAATTCTTGTCTTTTTTGAACAATTCTCTTACAGTTTCAATTTTTCCTACAGGATTTGTCGGAACTGTTTTTATTTTCTTTTTCTTCTTAGCGTGTTTTAAGATTTCGTTAATGCTCGTATCAATCATTTTTCGCCAACGGATTAGCAGATTGATAATCACATCACAAGTTTTGGTGTATTTTAAACTAACATAAAGAAGATGGTCCGCGCTTATTTTTTCCTGAATTATGTCCTCCATGACTGCTCTGCCTCTCTTTCCCTTTTAACAGAAGTATTAAATAGGAGGATTAACGGCTTTTTATACTTTTCTCAGAAATTTAGTCTTAGATTTTCTCCAGCTTTTTTTAAAATACTTTTAGCGAGGATAAGAAATTCCTTCATGCTTTCCAAAGTAAGAGTTTTTGGTTTCAGGCCGTTGGACAAAATAACAATCTTTCCGTTTTTTACAAATTCGAACGGGCTTGTTTTGTGGCTTTCAGCCAAGTCAAATAATTCTAAAAGAAGTTTTATTTCTTCAGGAGTTATTTTGTAGCGCGGAGCACATTTTTCTGTAAATGTTCTAAAATTATCACTCGCTTCGCTGTAAATTCTTATGCGTTTGTAAAGGTACTCATATTGCAGGATTGAGTTTATGCAGAGTATCATTGCATTTTTGGTTTCTTGGAGGACTTTCAAAAGTAGACGTTTGTCTTTGATTAAGGGAAAGGTCACATAAACTATATGGTCTGCGTCCTGGATGGTTTTTTCTGCTTTTTGGAGAGTTTCTAGAAATTTTTCCATAATTTGATATGCTTTAAGAATTAATATTGTTTTGGGTGGTGGAAAGATAGTTTTAAATAAAACAGACTTATTAATTGATAATGGTAAGAAACCTAAAGAAATCAAACGTTTATTATTCTTTAGAAATCTTATCTGGAATTTTTTTTGTTCTCTTGGTTCATTACTTTTTTATATTAAAACTTAATCTTCATCCTACTCTTCAAGTTCTTGCTTCATTTATTTTACTTTATTTGTATATGGTTGTCTGGACAATATTTGAAATGAAATAATTTTCAACAATTTCAACTTGGGGATTATCGCTTTTCAAGAACTCAACTCTAAAATAGCTTCTGCGAGGTCGCCGTTCACACTTTCCAAAACTTCTTTGGCCTGGTCGTGTGTAGCTCCTGTCTTTTCTGCAACTGTTTTTATATCGTCTTCAGAAATTTCTTGTGCTCCTGTTTCTTCAGAAACATCTCCAGAAATCTGGAACATCTCGTTTCCTTGAATATTCATTTTCGTCACAGAGGGATTATTTATGATGAGCTGGGTATTGTCTGTTTTTTCAATAATTACCCTTGTCGCCTCAATTTCTTCCTGAGACATGCCCAGTTGTTTCATCATTGCCTGCATCTTTTTTGGGTTTAATCCGCCTATCCCTGGAAGCATTTTAGAACCAAACTCCTAAGAAAATCCTGAAAGCGATTATGAGAATTATAAAACCTATAACATGCGTTGGTTTAAGGTTGATTTTACTGGCGTATTCTTCATCGAACCTCATCAATCCGCCGAACCCTGCGGGCATGTGTATTTGATTGTCAGCCATGTATTTTATATAAGAGAAGAGTTTTTAAAAGTTTCTTGGTTTGGAATGGGATGAAATACGATTTTAAGGAAAGCGAAGAAAAAATAAAAAAACTTTGGGAAGAGGAAAAAGTTTACAAATTTGATATTAAGAAGAAAGGTGAAATTTATAGTATTGACACTCCCCCTCCAACAGTTTCAGGGAAAATGCATTTGGGTCACGCGTTTTCGTATTCACAGCAGGATTTCATAGCCCGATTTAGGAGAATGTTCCACGCAAAAGAAGGTGCTGAGAAGGGACAAGTCTTCTACCCTTTTGGAACTGATGATAACGGTTTGCCTACTGAAAGACTGGTTGAGAAAATTAAAAATGTTAAATCTAAAGATATGCCACGAACAGAATTTATTGATTTGTGTTTGAAAACCTTAAAAGAAATAACTCCTGATTTTGTTCAGGATTGGAAAAACATTGCTATCTCTTCAGATTTTGATATTTGTTATTCTACTATTGATGATAACTCAAGGAAAATTTCTCAGAATTCATTTATTGAACTCTACAAAAAGGGGCAAATCTATAAAAAAGAATTCCCAACAATATGGTGCACAGAATGTCAAACAAGTATTGCGCAAGCTGAGCTTGAAGACAAGGAACAAGGAAGTATTTTTTCTACAATAAAATTTAAGACAAGAGACGAAGAATTGTTGATTGCTACAACAAGGCCAGAACTTATCCCTGCGTGTGTGGCTATTTTTGTTCATCCCGAAAATAAAAAATACAAAAAATTTGTTGGGAGAAATGCAAAGGTCCCCCTTTTTGATTTTGAAGTTCCTGTGATTGCTGATGAATCTGCCGATTCTGAAAAAGGTACTGGTGTGATGATGGTTTGCAGTTATGGGGATAAATATGATGTTGAGGCAATTATGAAACACAAACTTGTTCCAAAGATAATTTTCAATCGCGACGGAACTTTGAATGTTAAAGGCTATGAAGGGCTTAAGGCGAAAACTGCGAGGAAAAAAATTCTTGAGGATTTGAAAAATGAAAATTTAATCGTAGAACAGAAACAAATTTCCCATGTTGTGAACGTGCATGATAAATGCGGAACTGAAATTGAGTTCATCCCCACAGAACAGTGGTTCGTTAAAATTTTGGACAAGAAGAAAAAATTGATTCAACAAGGAAAGAAAGTTGACTGGTACCCTAAATTCATGCAGAAGCGGTATGATAACTGGGTTAACGGTTTAGAGTGGGATTGGAACATCTCTAGAGACAGGCATTTTGGAATTCCTATTCCTGTTTGGTATTGCGAAAAATGTAATGAGGTTATTTTTCCTTCTGAAAAAGAACTTCCAATAGATCCTGTTGAAGTAAAAAAGAAATGTGCTAAATGTAAATCTGATCTAATTCCTGAGAAGAAAGTTCTTGATACTTGGGCGACTTCAAGTTTGACTCCTCAAATTGCATCTTCTCTTGTCGATGGCAAAATCAAAATTCCATTCTCACTTCGTCCGAATGCGCATGATATAATAAGAACATGGGCTTTTTACACCATTGTGAAATCTTATCTGCACGAAAATGAAATTCCTTGGAAAGACATTGTAGTTTCGGGGGTTGTTTCTCTTGGAGGAGAAAAAATGTCAAAGTCTAAAGGGAATGTTGTTGAACCGAGAAAAGTTCTTGATGAATACGGTGCTGACGCTTTGAGATTTTGGGCCGCGGGTTCAAAACTGGGAGAGGATTTAGATTATCAGGAAAAAGATTTGGTTACTGGAAAGAAGTTTGTCAATAAACTTTTGAACGCTTCAAATTTTGTTTTTATGAATCTGAAGGATTATGATGGAAGGAAACCTAAGAAGTTATTTGAAACAGACAAAGTATTCCTCAAAAAACTTGATTCTGTAATTGATTCAGTCACTTCTTCATTTGAAAAGTATAATTATTCCAAATCTAAAATGGAAATAGATTATTTCTTCTGGAAAGATTTTTGTGATAATTATTTGGAAATTGTTAAGAAGAGGGTCTATCAATCACTTGAGGGCAGTCAAGAAAAGTTATCTGCACAGTATACCCTGTATCGGAGTTTGTTGGCCATAGTAAAAATGGTCGCGCCAATAATGCCTTTTGTTACAGAAGAAATTTATCAAGAGTATTTTAGGAAATTTGAGAAGGAAAAAAGTATACATGTTTGCGCTTGGACTGAAAAATTAAGCCACGAAAAACTCAAACAGGATGTTTGGTTTTTTTTATTACGTCTTTTGGCTAAGGTAAGACAAGAAAAATCAAGATCACAGAAACCTATGAATTCTGAAATAATTTTGACTTTTAACAAAGATGAGATTAGAATTTTTTCTCAAGAATTATTAGAAGACCTTAAGAATGTAACAAATGCTAAGGAGATTAGAGAAGGTAAATTTAAAGTGGAGTTTGTGGAATAATGCCTGAAGTAGATAAAAGTCAGCTTGCAGATCTTGTTGAGGAACTTGAAGGTTACAGAGGCAGAGCTACGGAATTGATTACAGTCTACATTCCTGAGGGCCAGAACATTTACACTGTTGCTGACCAACTTGAGGCAGAAAAGTCCACTGCAAAAAACATAAAGTCTACTTCAACAAGAAAGAATGTTGGAAATGCGTTGGACAAAATCACAAGATATCTGAAAGAATATAAGAAAACTCCTGCAAAAGGTTTGGCTATTTTTTGTGGAAATGTGTCAAAAGTTGAAGGCCAGGATGATTTGCAGTTATGGGATATTGAGCCTCCGATGCCTCTTAAAACGAGAATGTATCGTTGCGACAAGGAATTTATTTTAGAACCTCTTAAAGAGATGTTAGAAATTGACGAAGTTTTTGGTTTGCTTGTGATGGATAGGAAGGAGGCGACAATCGGAATTCTTGAAGGTAAAAGAATAGAAGTCGTTCAGAAAATGACTTCAGGAGTTCCAAGTAAAGTTCGTGCCGGTGGTCAAAGTAGTCAGAGATTTCACAGAATTACTGAGGGTTTAACTAAAGATTTTTACAAAAGAATTGCCGAGGAAATGAAAACGACTTTTTATGAAATGAAAAAGCTTAAGGGAATTATAATTGGTGGCCCGATTCCTACGAAGGACGAATTTGTAGAGGGGGAGTATCTGCCAACGAAACTTAGGGAAAAAATTATTGGAAAGATTGATGTTGGTGATAGTTCAGAATCTGGGTTGAATGAGCTGGTTGAAAAGAGTAACGAGTTGCTTATGAATCACGAGAGGACGCTTGAGAAAAAAGATGTTGAGAGTTTCTTTCAGCAATTAGGAGAACAGCCAAGGAAGAGCACTCTTGGAGAGGAAAAGACGAAGCATGCTTTGGAACTTGGAGCAGTGGATGTTTTGTTTATGTCCACAAAAACTCCTAAGCCTCTTGTTAAGGAATTTAGAAAGATTGCCGAGAGCATGGGCACGAATGTGAAAATCATTTCTGTTGAGACTAGTGAAGGTGAGCAATTTTTAAACTTAGGTGGTATAGGGGCCATTTTGCGTTTTGAAGTTTAAAAAATTTCAATGCTTCGTCCAGGCGTAGCCAAATCAGAGCAATTTTTAAACTTAGGTGGTATCGGAGCCATTTTGAAGTTTGAGATTTGTATTTCAAAATATGTTTCTGATGATATAAATCTTTTTTAACTTGAATATTCGTATATTTGTATGGTATTTTTGATAGACGCTGCTGTCGACGTTCTTAATACGCTTCACCCTCATTTTAAAGGCCATTCAGGGATTTTTCCTTTTCAAAGGGACGACCAATTATACTTGGTAGGGAAAAATGCCGTGGCTGTCATTGAAGGAGGAATTCCCAATTTCTACTCCCCTAATCACTGGGATACTACTTTAGATGCTTATATTTCAAAACCTTTTGAGTTTAAACCAGAAAAAATAGAAGAATCTGAAAAGAAACACCTCGCTCCCATTTGTAGAGACGCGGATGGGAGCAGAGAATCGCTTGCAGAGCTTTTGGAAATTGGTTTGAAAGTGCGTGGCGACGACTCTCTTTTGGACGGAAGGATTCGCATGGTATCTCATTATAGTAGGTATCATAGTCATAAACATGGTTATGCTGCCGATGGTGTTGATATCTCTGTTGGATATTTCAGGGTTATGGTAAGAGAAGAATATTTTGATTTGATGAGAATGAAGGAATTAAAGGCAAGAGAAACATTGGATACTGAAGGAAGAGGGTCTGCACTACCAGGAGCTGTTGTAATAACTAATGAGGCGGCTATTTCGTTTCCGTTCCCTATAGAATTCGATTCGAGAGAATTTAAAAGACATTTTAGGAATAAATCTCCTGTTGTCGACGAATACTTATTGAGATTTGCAAAAAAGATTTATCGCAACACCAAATCTCCATATAGTTTTAACATCCAGTTTTTTCCGAATCATTTAACCTCTTCTTCCCCGGAAGATTTTTCTTCTTCTTTTGAAGGCACAGCAAATATAGTTGAAAGGTTGAAAAGTTGCTACACTCCTCTTGTGCAGGCGGTTATTAGTGAGGCTAACTCTCTTCATAACTCTAAGCACGCAGAGAAAATTGAAAGCGAAAAGGCCTTTAGAAAGAAGATAGAAGAAAAGCGTGCGTGATTTCTTTCAAAACCTTTAAAATCTTGTTAGGTTTCTAGTTTTTATGAATCATGATGGAAAAGGAGTTGTGTCTAGCGGGACTATTGATGAAATTGAATCTGAGAGAGATAAGGAGAATTTGAAGAAGGTCGAAGCGGTGCTTTTCATTTCAGGGCGTTTTTTGAATCTTAAAGAACTTGTCTCACTTGCGGATTTGAATCCCTTAATTCTAAAAGAAGTGTTGGCCAAACTTAAAGAAGATTATGAAAAACGCGATTCTGCAGTTCAGATAATTGAGAAAAATGGAATGTGGAAGATGGATGTTTCTCAGGATTATTCAGGAATTGTTAATCAGATAGCAACGGGGGATAGCGAGTTCTCAAAAGCAGAGCAAGAAACTTTGGCAATCATTGCTTTCAAGCAACCAATAAAACAATCTGTCTTGATAAAAATCCGCGGAAATAAGGCCTACGACCATATAAAGAAATTTGCTGATAATGGTTTGATAATTAAGAAGAAATCAGGGCATACTTACGACTTGAGTTTAAATGACGATTTTTATGATTATTTTAATATTTCCCAAGACGATTCTGCAATTCCTCAGGACAGGGAGGAAGAAAATGGGAACTAAAAATTCTGTCAGTGTAGAAAGAATCCCCTACGTCCCCGACCTCCACCCCTGTAACTCGCTCGCTTCGCTCGCAAAAAATAATGATAATATGGAAACCCGTTTAAATTATGCCACTATTGAAAAAGAGGTGATAATCAAATTTGCCTGAGTAGTGCATTTAATCTCAAATATAATAACTACCTAAATAAAATAATAAATTAAAATTAATTAAAAATCGAAATGTCCTTACAAATAGAAAATGCCTGACACTTTAACACTAATTTATCTCGGCTACATGTTTATCGCATTGTATTTTTTGTCTTTGTTTAGCCTTATTTTTATTCAGAACAGAAAGGAGATGTTTACGACGCCAAAGCCTAATAGAAATTATTCAGTTTCTGTTTTGGTCCCCGCTTATAATGAACAAGACAGCATAAAAGGAACTATCGAAGCTATTTTGAAATCTGACTACAAGAACATTGTGGAGATAATTATCCTTAATGACGGAAGTAAAGATAATACTTTAAAAATCGTGCGAGAGCTTGAGAAAAAATATTCTCTTGTAAAAGTTCTTGATAAAAAAAATTCAGGAAAGGCAGATTCTTTGAATCAGGGAATTAAAATTGCTAAGGGGGAATTGATTGCAGTTGTTGACGCCGATTCCTATCCTGATGTTCACGCTTTAAGCTCAATGGTAGGTTTTTTCAATGACGAGAATACTGGTGCCGTTACCACGAGAATTCTTGTGAGAAAAAAAAACAATATGCTCCGGAAAATGCAGGCAATTGAATATAAGATAATTGCTTTCACGAGAAAACTTCTCGGTTTTATTGATGCTATCTATGTTACGCCCGGGCCTCTTGCACTTTACAGGGTCTCTGCTTTGAAGAAGATTGGCGGATTTGATCCCAATAACATGACGGAGGATATTGAGGCGACCTGGCATTTACTTCACGACGGTTATGGAGTGAGAATGTCTTTTGTCGCTAAATCTACATCTATTGCTCCAGATACTTTAAAAAAATGGATGAGGCAAAGAATTCGTTGGAACATTGGAGGATATCAGACAATTTTAAAATATAAGAAAAACTTTTTCAGGAAAGGCATGCTTGGACTTTTCATTTTGCCTTTCTTTTCCATCTCTCTTGTCTTGGGGACTTTTGGTCTTGGAATTTTAATCTACCGAACTTTTAGAAGAATCTTTTCTTATTATTTGTCAACGCATTATTCTTTAGAGGCTCAGACCGCAGTTCTGAGATTAAACGATGTGAATCTTAATCCTTCACTTTTGAATTTCCTCGGAGTTGTTTTATTCATTTTGGGAATCATCTTTATTTTCTTTGCTTTGAAGTATGTGAACAACCATATTAAGGAAAAGGAAAGCTTTTTTAGTGTGTTTTTTTATTCTTTAGTGTACATTGTGCTGCGGCCGATTGTATTGGTGGTTTCAATGGCTAAATTCATAAGAGGAAATTATTCATGGTGACAGAACTTCTTAGAAGCAGGAAGCATGTTTTTTGGCAGGCTTTTTTCTTGACTGTGTTGTTTTTTCTCATAGGTTTGGTTCTTGGGGTTTATCTTGAACAGTTGAGAGCTGACAGCAGTAATGCGGATTTCTATTATTCTGAGACTTCTCTTTATGATTCTTTTGCTTTGGGACAAGTGCTCCAGGATTCTTATGCTCCATGCAATATTTTGAAAAAAGAAATTTCTGAGTTTGCAGACAAGGTTTATTATGAGGCAAGGCAGTTGGAAAAATACGATGATGCCGCTGAACTGACTAATTCTGCTAAAATAATTCATAGGAAGTATGATTTGTTGAGGACTCTCCTGTGGATAAATGTGATAAATATGAAAGAAGCGAATGAGAAATGTGATTTGAATACGGTTGTTTATTTGTATACTTATGACACTCAAGATTTAGATTTGAAAGCGAGACAACTTGCATGGAGTAGGGTTCTTGAGGATTTGAAATCGACCGAAGGAGATAACATTGTTTTGATCCCTATTGCTTCGGATCAGAATGTGGATTCTCTTGATTACTTGATTTGGAAATACAATATCACGGAAAGCCCTGCAGTAATCATAAACGAGAAAACTGTTTTCTATGATTTGAAGACCTCTGAAGAGTTGAAGGGTGTTTTGGGTTAGTTATTTGAAGAAATGTTGGTAAGTTTCAATTAGGGGAATTGTCCAGATAGAGTATTTTATTGAGAGAGTAAGTAAGGAAATTGATTTACTTTGAAATACTGAAAGATATTCTGCGTCCCGTGCAGATGGAAAGGGGTTGAGAAAAAATCTAAAACCTTTAGTGTAATTTTTAATTTCTCTTTGTTTTTCTGTTAGAAATAGTCTGCCTTCAAATCTAGTTTCCAATTTATTTCCCATTGAAATTCAATAATTTTTAGGTTTAAAAAATCTTTGAAAGTAAAACAATTATATCCTTATTTATACAAATATTAAAAAAGAGGACTTCTGTTAATTTTGTATGTGGTGTTCAAATTGCGGCGTTTCTGGTGAAAAAGCTAGACTTGTGGATGTTATCTCCCCAGAAGGGATTGTGAAGCTTTGTACAAATTGTTCTGATAAGGAAGATTTGCCTGTTGTGAAAAGGCCTACGACGGAACAGTTGAAAATGGCAGAAAAGCCAGCGTATTATGGAAGATATTCAAGGGGAAGCAATGTTAAAGAAACGGGAAGGAGAATCGAAGGTTTTGGAAAGCCGGGTTATTCTGACAATGATGTTGATGTGAAATTAAGAGATATCGTTGATAAGAACTATAGGGAAAGAGTTCCTACTGAAAAGAAGCCAAGACCTGACATGGTGGATAATTTCCATTGGATTATAATGCGTGCAAGACGTTTGAAAAAAATGACTCAAAAAGAACTTGCAAAAGAGATTTCTGAGGCAGAGGCCGCTATAGAAATGGCTGAAAAAGGTATATTACCAGAGGATGATTATAAATTAGTGAATAAATTGGAAAGTTATTTTGGCGTGAGTTTGGTAAAGGATGGTGCGAGGAGAATGTCTAGAACACAGACAGGAATTGAAAGGGAGCCCCCTGTGAGAATTTTAAACGTCGATAATGATAAAGTAAAAACTTTGACTATTGACGATTTAAAAAGAATGAAGAAAGAAAGAGAACAAGGATTGAGTGAGCCCTTGGAAAAGAAATCTCACCACGACTATCAGGAAGAGATAGAAGTTTCTGAAGAAGACTATGTTGAATTTGAAGAGGAGGAATAATAACTTTAAGATTCAAATTTAACTTTAACAAAATTCTCTAGGTCTTGCAGTTCTTCTGCAGGGATTTTATCTGCGTTTAATCTTCTAAGATTTCCTACAAATCTTGTTAAATATGCTTTTTCCATATCTACGCCAAAGGCTTCAGCAAGCCAAGCAGAATAAACTAGTAAATCTGGAATTACCTTCTTTCTAATATCTTCTGAAGACACATTTTCTTGATTTTCTTCCATGTCATGGACATAATCTGCTAGTCTGCCGATTAGTTTTCCCATGTGGGCATAAGTATGCCTTACTTTGCTAAAACCTACAAACCCTTTTCCAGCAACAAATCGCCTGTCATAATTCCCTTGAAGTTCTTGCAAATCTTTTAATGTTAAACTAGGATTTCTTTCTAATATTTCCTTTAAGCCCATAGATTTATTTCTGAAGGTAGTTTAATAAATATTTATGTTCAAAATATCATATCAAAATCTTTATAAACCAAATTCGTGACTTGTAGTTATGGAAATAAAGATTCTTAATGGCTCAAAGGATGAAATTGAAGTTCAAGTTGACAATCTGACTTTAACTGAGTTGCTTAGAGTTTATTTGAATAAAGACTCTAGTGTTACTTTTGCAGCATGGAAAAGAGAGCACCCTTCAGAGAAACCTATTTTGAAATTTTCTACCAAGGGTAAAACTGCTAAGAAAGCATTGAACGATGCCGTGAGTGCTGCAGTGAAGGATTTGGATAAGTTTGAAAAAGACTTCAAGGCTATGAAGTGAATTCTGTTTCATAACTCTTAAAAGTAGAAGAATTATTCCTTTTTGATGAGGGGAATTTCTTCGAAAATTTCTGGAAATGGTTTTGTTGAAAGAAGAAGGTATTTGAGAGAATTTATGCTACCAGGAGATTTCGTGTTTTTTGGTGAAAATGGAGAAGGAGATATTTTTTATGTTAAAACTATTGGAGATAAGAAAGTTTATGCAACAGGAGATTATTTTTCAAGAAGTTCCGGAAAGATTGAGAGCAAAAGAATTTCCTTAGAAAAAATATCTGATTCTGATCCGAGAATTTCGCGTCCAAGAAGAATTCTATCATAATAATCCTTATTAATTCTGATTTTTTTGAATTTTAATGAAAGTCGAGAAAATCTCTGCAGGAAGTTTTGATTTGAACAAGTGGCTTTACGGGGGTTACGAAAAGGGGGTAATCAGTATGATTGCCGGGCCTCCTGCGAGCGGGAAGACAAATTTTGTTTTGTTGGCCGGTTGTAGTCTGGCCAAGAGAGGTGAACGAGTTATTTTTATAGATACTGAAGGAGGTTTTTCCCCTGAGAGAGTTAAACAGATTGTTGGAGAGAGTTATGAAGAGATTTTGAAAAATCTTTTAATTCTAAATCCTACAAATTTTAAAGAGCAAAAGGAAATTTTTGAGAAGCTTTTGAATACAGTTAAAAAAGAACATGCTGGTTTGATTATCGTGGATGGAATGGCCATGTTGTACCGTCTTGAATTGGGAGATGCAGTGAAGTCTAAAGATGATGAGAAGGTTAGGGAAGTAAACAGAGAAGTTGCACAGCAAATGAGGATTCTTGCAGAAATTTCAAGGAAGCAGGAAATTCCGATATTAATTACTAATCAAGTTTACTCTGAATTTTTGACTGACGAGCAAAAAGAGAAGGGCATTTTGCCCAACGTGAATATTGTCGGAGGAGACCTTTTCAAATACTGGAGCAAGACTATAATTGAGTTGCAGAATGATCGCGGACGAAGAAAAGCCGTTTTGCTAAAACACAGGAGTATGCCTTTCAAGGAAATGAATTTTGAAATAAGGAATGAAGGCGTATTTAGGAGAGGTTGGATTTAAAGAGAAAGAAGGTAGAGTGCCTTAAATGCCAGCGCACAAAAAGTTCCTGTTCTTGCTCCAGAAAAAGCTATTCTTGCAGGAGAATATTCTGCACCATCTAGAGTATCAAATAAATCTTGCAATCCAGAATATTTCAAAACAGATTTTCTTAAGTTAAAATTCAAATCTTCATTAGCATAATACTTTCCAAAGTATTTAACTTGTGATTCTAAATCTTCAGTCATGTAGCTGTATGTTCTTTGAGTTTAAATTTATTGTTGTGTTTTAGTTTAACCGTCATATTTATTAACCTGTCAGAATTAAATGATTTGTTAGTGTAAATAAAAAAAGGAGGTAAAAATGAATTGTAATTGTCGATGGACTGAACTTGTATTGGCCTTGGTGATTTTGATTGTTGCTATTTGGCCTAGTTGGTTTGGTGCAGGCGCAAGTATGTGGATAACAATAATTGCTGCGGCTATTCTATTGCTTCATTCACTTTTCCATCATAGATGCGGGTGCGAGATGTGCATGGATCAAGGAAATGCTATGCCTGCAAGAAAAGCGTCCAGAAGAAAGAGAAGGTAAATCTTTTTTATTTTAATTTTTATTTTTTGTTTATAGTTTTGTTTGAAAAAGGGGTGTGTCAGAACAGATGAAACCCTCTAGTAGTTCTTAAAGGATTTAAAGGGGAAATTCCTTGTTAGGGTATGTCTGATATTAGATTTGAGGCAATAAAGAAAATTGCAGATGTTAATTTTAGGTACAAAGATTTGGACAAGATTTCTGAGTTGAATACAAATTCCCCCCCGAGTGTTTTTGTCGGTTCTAAGTTAAAATACCCTGCTGTTAATGTAGGGATTCTTAGTCCTCTTGAAAAGGATGATAATGCATGGCTTTATGATGATGCCAAATTTTGGGCAAGAGAAAATTTTGGAATAAAGGATGTGATAAATCTTAGAGACAATCTTTTGAATTCTAGATTCCAGTCAAAGGTCACTGAGCCAAGAAGGGATACTGGAAAGTTTGTCAAGATTGCGCAGGAATTGGCGATGGCATCTAAACCTGTTGATGTAGAAATTGCATTAAGGGATAGAATTGGGATGGGTGTAAAAAAAGACAAAGTCCTTTCCCCTCAAGGGATGGGTGCGAAACTTAAGGATGCGAAGATTACAAGTAATGTTAAGATTGACAGGCGTTTGGACAAAGTTGCAAATGATGAACTGAAAGCACACGAAGGAATTTCTTATTTGTATAAAAATAATTTTGATGAATACACTTTGAGCAAAATTATGAGTGTGGGGGTTTTGGGCTTGAAGAAGGATAAAAAACTTGTGCCTACGCGATGGAGCATAACTGCGACTGATGATACTATCGGGAAAAAACTTTTGGAAAAAATACGCGAGTATCCATGGGTAGAAAATTATGAATTGTTCTTTGGAGAATTTATGGGAAATTGTTATTTGATAATGTTGTTTCCAAATGTGTTTTCCTACGAGCTTTTTGAGTTATACCTTCCAGGCTCGTCTTGGAATCCAGGTAATGAAGTTAAAGCCGCGACAGATTATGAAAATTATGACGGAAGAAAAACTTATGCTTCAGATACTGCTGGAGGGTATTATGCTTCGCGCCTGCCTATTTTAGAATACTTGGAGAAAATTAAAAGGCAAGCAAGTGTTCTTGTTGTAAGGATAGAACTTCCAAGTTATTGGGCCGCACTTGGAGTTTGGGTTGTTCGTGAAAGCGTAAGAAAAGCACTTGCAAATAAAAAATTGAAATTTGCTGATATTCGTGAGATAACCGAAAGTGCACAGAAAATTGGTATGATTAAGTTTGGATTTGATACTTCTAAAGTTTTGAGGAAGAGCAAAGTGCTTGAAAGCCTTAAGACTCAGACAAAGCTCGGAGACTTTATCTAATTCGTCCAAGCGTGGTCAAATTAAACGACGTTGGGGAAGTGGTTTTAATCAACAATTCCCATTTTTAGAGCATCAGAATGTAATGGGGCATAGTCTTCCATCCAATCTTCTCTTAAAACATGTCCCAATTCATCAAGCACAGCAAGATAGATAGCATTCCAAGAAGGAAGTTTTTCTTTTGTTGGATAAATTAGTGCCCTAATCTGTTCTCTTGCTCTTAAAGGGCTATAGCCTTTGAAGTTGATTAGGTCTATAGTTTGTCCTTCTTCAGTATTTCTATTAACCCCTATTTGTAATCTTTGAGAATTTTCATAATATCCAGAAACTTTTCTTGCAGTTGTTTCTATTTTGTGAATTTGGACTTTTCCTATTCCTTTCAAATCAATTTCCACTCCCAAATTTTCTAAACCCATAGAAAAATAATCTTTTTAGAGTTTTTAACTATTATTGCTCTAAGAGATATACTTTATTTTTTGGCCGAATATAATATGCCATACCATCCTAAGGTTATTTCTTTCCTTTGTTGCTCATAACTGAAAAAGAGGTGGTAACTTGAAAAAGAATTATTGACCTTGGTTATCCCCTGCAGTTTCTTCCTTTGCTTTCTTCTCACGATATTCTTTTAATCTTTCCACATTTGTTTCACATTCTGGATTGAAACAAAAAATCCATGGCCGTTTTCCCCTGCGAATTGAAATTAGCTTTTGGAAGCCACATTCCTCACAAACATCTTTTGCTTTTTTTATTAAGGAGTTTGGTGGAAGGCTGTAAGTATTCCTGCAATCAGGGTAGGCATCGCACGCCACGAATGAACGTTTGGTCTTTCTTGAATACATAATTCCAAGATGGCCTTTCTTGCAAAGAGGACATACATTTAGTTTATTCGCTTCTCGCTCCTGTTCTCTTAATTGTGTTTGTGCTCCTAAAAGTTCTTTTCCTATTTCGTTCTCCTGTTCTTTGAATTGTTTAGAAATTTCAGTGATCATTTCTTTTGATTTTTCAATTATTTTTCTTTCTTTTTCTTCTTGGGTTTTTTTGGATTTGATTCTTTGGATTGATTCCATTTCCTTCTCTATATCCCTCGTTAGATTTTCGTCGATAATTATTGGAGAGTGTTTTTCTAAAGTCTCTATCATGGAAATTCCCAATGCTGTGGCCTTAATACTTTGATCTTGGATATAACCACGGTCATATAAGGTTTCAAGAATCGATGAACGGGTTGCCTTTGTTCCAAGATTTCTTTTTTCTAGTTCAGAAACTATTGAAGCAGGGGAATAACGCTTTGGGGGCTGCGTTTCTTTTTCTTCCGTTCTTGAGCTAGCGATTTTTACATTACCGGAAATATCTGGAATATCTGTTTCTTTGATTTTTTTAGGATAAACAGAAAGCCACCCTTTGGTTCTTATTGCAGAACCTTTTTTTATGAAGATTAATCTGTTTGTATTCTTTTTGTTCACTGCGTCTCCAGCCACAGCCGCCTCCGAATGATTAATTGATAAATTTGGGGATATTTTGTTCAACTTACTTTTTGATTTAGAGTTATCATTATTTTCACTATCTTCTACTGTGACTTTTATTGTTTTATTATCTATGATGGCGTCGTCCATAAACAAGGCCAAGAAACGTCTTGCAATCAGATTGTAAATTTTTTCTTCGTCTCCTGAAAGAATTTGCTTTTGTCCTGTTGGGTAAATAGAGGGATGTGCAGGGTCGGATTTTTTTCCCTCTATAGGCTTGTCTCTTGCTATCTTTTTTTCAGTGCCGTATTCTTCTGCAAGAGTTTTGAGAATTTCTCTGTAATTTATGGAAGGCGGAAGTTTCTGACTGGAGGTTCTTGGATATGAAATTAAACCTGCAAGATAAAGTGATTGTGCTGCCTGGAGAGTTCTTGAAGGAGTAATTCCGTGGAAAGAATATGCTTCTGTCTGTAAACCTGTTAGGTTGAAAGGTACATTTGGAGGAAGAGATTGTGAGGTTTTTTTAGTTTCTGCTTGGCCTGTTTTTCCGACAATGTTTTCAAATTTTTTTAAAAGTTTTTTATCAAAAATATCCTTTTCATAGATGAGTTCTATTTCTGGATTTTCGAGAGTCGTAAAAACTTGCCAGTATTTTTTTGGCTTGAATGCTTGGATTTCTTTTTCTTTTTTTACAATTAGGTTTAATGCAGGGCCCTGAACGCGACCTATTGAAAAAATTCTGAAACTTCCAGTCTTTTTTATTGCATTCATCAAAGCTCTTGATAGGTTTATTCCATAGAACCAGTCGAGGTAATGTCTTGCTTCTCCTGCGATTGCTTGTCCCCAGTCTATACTGGGGGATTTAGATTCATATGCTTCGTTGAGATCTTTTTCAGTGAGAGTGGAGAATTTCATTCTTTCTGCGTCTGGTTGTCCTGCAATAAATCTTACAACATTTATTCCTATAACTTCTCCTTCAACGTCATAGTCTGTTGCCACAGTAATCTCTGAGGCTCCTTTTACGAGTTTTGCAAGTACATCATAATAACGCTTCGTAAAATCTTTTTTTCTAACCATATAATTTGGGAACCATTGGATTTCAAATTCAGGAATTGAAGAACCTGATTTTGTTTGGCTTAATGTAAAAAGATGTCCTACTGCGCAGGCTACGATGATTTTTTTACCTTTCCTGTCAACTTCGTAATACGGAATATTGCCCTGATTTCTTTTCGTGGATTTTCCGAGCGCGGAAGCAATTTTCAAAGCTGCTTGTGGCTTTTCAGTGATAATTAGTTCGTAACCCTTGCTTTTCAAAGAAATTTCGGGAGCGGAAAATTCTCTTGTTATTTTTGATTTGGGGCGTGTTGTTTTTTTCTTGGAAGTTCTCTTTGTAGTTTTCTTTCTAGAGTATTTGCTCTTATAGCCTGAAGAACCTATCCCTTGTTTTTCAACTTTTTCGAGCGTAGAGTAGTCTGGTTTTTTGTATTGTTTTTCAATTCCTCTGCTAACGCTAGTTTCATCTATTGGAAAGAAATTTTCTGCTAGTTTTTCTTCTTTTGATTTGGTCTGTTTTCTTTTTGGCATTGATATTACAGGAAAAGAGAGTTTTATAAATTTTGGTAAGGCCGTGAAGATACTTTTTATCAAAAAATCTTCTTAGATAAGAAAAAACACTAGTCTGATTAAAAAAACGATTTGATTCTGAAAATATATGTTATCAAAAGAACAGTATTTGCGATGTAACTAGAATATATGGTGAGTTTATTCATAGTTTTGAAATCTTCTTTTGGGTTTTGTTTTTTTGAGCGCCATCTTAAAATAAGTCCAATCAGAATCAAGAAATACAATCCAGAAATTATTATAAAGGACTTAGGAAGATTTGCTTCAAAAAAGGTTAGGATACCAAAAATTCCTGAGATTGCCAAAAACATTGTTGCGAGTGAGAGAGCTTTCTTCTTTCCAAATACGACGGCAATAGACTTATCCTCTCTAATCTTGTCTTCCCTTACTTGATGAATTTGCATAATAAGATATGTTGAAGCCTGAAAAAAACCTATTGTGGTGATTCCCAAAAAGAATGTTTTCGGATGGGGAAATAAGAAAGAAGAAAAAGCGACAAAAGTAGCAACTCCTGTGCAAAAATTTGCAAATAAAGAGAAATATCCTGAAGATTTTAATCTGAAATTTTTGTGAGAATAGCCTATTGACGCTAGAGCACCCATAATGTAAATCCCTTGAAAAATGTTGTTAACTTGGAGGGCAAAAATAAATCCTATTATTTTGAAAAGCCAAGCCCCGTATAAAAGAGATTTTGATATTTTTGGGGGTTTAGGAAGACCTGCAACGGGTTTGTCGTCTTTGTCGTAATACGAATCGAAGAGTGTTGCGCCAATCCAAAGAAGAGACCATGATATGAATCCAAAAACAATTTTTTCGGATATTTCCAAATTAAGAACTAAAATCGTAAACAAAAAGCCGAATAGAGCATATGACTGAAGGGGCCACCTAATATGAATAAAAACTCTTCTTGCCTCTTTTAGAAATTTATTTTTCATTTAAATCTCAAAAATATGCTCCTTTCTGGCAACGTTGATTACTCTTGTTTTGCCGATTTTTTCTTCCAAGCCGGAGCCTTCTTCGATATGCGCGTGAATTGCAAAATCTGGTTGAAAAATTTCTATTGCCTTTCTTACGGCCTCTGAACCAGGCCAACCAGAGAATTCTGATTTACTTCCTTCTGGGTGAATGTGTGTAACCATTACTCTATGGGGGAGATCTTTTATTTTTTTGTGGCTTTTCTTCAAGAGTTTGAAAATTTCTTCATCTGAAATTTGATGAATTCCCATATTAGCAGTTCCTGCTCCGAAAAACCCCGCATTATTTTTTACGAAAGAATATCCGTGTAGGTGCTTTGAATAGGGGGCATAAACCTCTGAGAGGAATGCTGTTGTAGAAATGGCTTCGTGGTTTCCTGGAACAATCAAGATATCTTTCTTGGCCTTTGCAAAAGGACCGATGATGCCTTCAATTGATTGCTCTGCAAATGTTATGTCTCCTGCAAGAATTATCACATCTATGTTTTCTTTTATTGCTTTTTGTGCTAGCTTTTCGGCCAGCCTAGAATCTCCATGGATGTCTCCAATTGCAAGAATTTTTGTTTTTCTTTTCTCAATCATTACAGGAAAAAGAAAAAGGTGTTTTTAGGGTTTTTGTTGGATTCAGTTAAAGAAATCTTTTAAGATTTGGTAACCCAGCGAAACAGCAAGAGGAATCCAAATATATCCTACTGCTCTAATTGCAAGAATTTTCTTTGCAGCAGATTTTTCATAACGTCTTAGGTTTTCTCTTGTGAGATGAGGGTCTTCTCTAAATTGGCATTCTATCTCGTAATTCGTTATTCTTGACGCCGCATTTTCTCCCAAAATTGGTATAGGGCTCAATGCTAAAACCCATGTTAAAGTCCCTGGTTTTTCTTCCATTCTCTTGGAACGTTTTCAAATCTTTAAAAAACTTTCGCGTGTGTCGTAATTTTGAAATTACTAAAGCATAAGTTTTAAATAGTGTTCCAAACTGGATTTTATAACATATATGTTCCAAAACATTTAAAACGAAACTGTTGATGGACTATATACCAAATAAAATGATAGATACAATGAAAGACAACTTTGACATCTTTTTCAGGAGGAAGCCAGCTTTAATGTTAGTTTCGCTGAAGAAGAATACGCGAATGAGATATGGGAGTGTATTAGCGAAAGAAGTTGACTGCACATACAGCCATGCAGTAAAAATTCTGCAAACGCTGGAAGCTTTGAGTTTGGTCGGTTTTGAAAAAAAGGGGCGAATAAAGGTGATAAAACTGACCAAGAAAGGCAGAGATGTTGCAGATGCGATTGAGAACATCCAGAAATTAATCAGATAGATTAGTTTTTCCTAATGCCCCGAATGATTTTTATTATTTAGTCGTACGTAATAGGTTTAGTAAAATTTATAAAATTTGTTTTGCTAGTTGGATTATGGTGATTAAATGGATTCAAAAAATTCGTTTGAAAAGAGGGATTTTGCATAAGGAATTGGGGATTCCTTCTCAGATGAAGATTCCTGTTTCTTTACTGAATAAAATTATTTCTGCAAAAGCAGGAGAAACTATAACTAATCCTTCTAAAGTTGGAAGGGAGAGGATAAAGGTTACTCGGGCGATAGAGCAAAGAGCCATACTTGCGAGAAATTTGAAAAATATTTCTAAGAGAAGATGATTATCTTTCTAAAAGTTTTTAAAACATTAAAGTTATAAAATTGTTATTGGCTCCGTAGCTCAGTCTGGTTAGAGCACTGGACTCTTAATCCAGGTGTCGTGGGTTCAAATCCCATCGGGGCCATTTATTTTTTTATCTCAAAGAATTTTTTCAAAACTTCTTTGTATCTAAAGGCCATATCAAGCTCCCCAGTTTCTTTTTCATTAAACCATCCAGAATCAGAAACTTCCCAATTTGTTTTTTCTTTCCCTGAGATATTGGCCTCGAAAACTAAAAGGGTATTGCTCACGCCCATTTTTGGAATTATCTCATCAAAATAGAATAGAAATTTTGTGTTTTTTGCTTCAAATCCTGACTCTTCTTTAAGTTCTCTTACTGCCGCGTGTTTTGCGGTTTCGCCGTGCTGAATATGCCCTCCAGGAGGACACCATTTCCCTCTTTCTAAGGTGAATTTGCTCCTTTTTGTTAAATAAACTTTGTTCTTTTTTGTAATTATCGTAACTACACAAGGTTTTGGACCTCTCCATTTTATAAGACGTTTTATCATTTTGATATTTTGGGAAAGAAGTTTATAACTTTTATCTAGGCAGAAATAAATTTCAAATCAGCCTTAATCATTCTTCCATAAAATTTTAAATTGGGATTAATCTCTTTTGACTCAAAAATCACAAGGTCAAGTCCTTCCCAGAATAGAAACCAACTCGCAGGTTCGAGGAGAATTATAAAAAAACTTGTAAGGAGATTTATATCTTTAAATTTGAAATAGAGATAAGTGACAATCATCATGAGAATTGTCCCAACAGAACAAAAACTTAAGCCCTTTTTTAGCACGCTCCTTTTTTCTTTTTTTGCAAGAATGTAACGGTTTTGGAAATATTCTTTTAATCTTAACTTGATTATTGATTCGTTTTTTAAGTTTCTTTTTTCTTGGGGGAGAGCCATAATAAAATTTACTTTGTCGGAATATTTTGATATCGTCGCTCTCTTCGCTTCCTCAAGAAAATCTTCAGAAAGCCCTTTCTCTGAATAAGGTCGTGGGTCGAAATCAGAAAAAATATCGTTATAATCATCGAGAGTTAGTCTTATTTCAGAAGTTTCTTTGAAACTAGAAACAGACTCTTTTTTCATAAATAAATGAAGCTTTCCTGTTTAAAAATTTATCTTGGAAAATCATCTTTCTTTTCTTCTCGGCCCGCTCAAGATTTAGGCTCACTTTGTCCGCTATTGATTACTTCAAAACTGGCTCTGCCAAATTTCTCCGATGAAAATTAGTTAATTGAGATACTCTATCTCAAATGATTATTCTAAAATCATCAACAATTATTTAAACCAGAATTTGTTCTCTAGAAAATGGTGAAGAAGAAGGCACTTGTTGAGAAAGAGAAGTTTAAACATGAAGACAAGGAGTTTTTTGAAAAGGGAAAAATTTCAGAAGTTGGAAATGAATTTGCCGACTATAATCACAAATGTCAGAAGTGTGGGTATGGAAAAGCACAGATTATTGATATGGGTCTTTCTTATTCTGATGAAGATAATTTAATTTTATTGAAATGCGGAAAGTGTGGCTGGTCTGAAAGAGTTGGGAATAAGGTTAGTTGACGGGCACTTTGCCTATAATAAAGAACACAATGAGATTTATTATTGTTGAGACAAAAAAATTCTTTCTGAATACCTTTGCTTTTGGACTAGAAATGAAAAAAACGGCGATTGAAGCGAAGGCGTAAATTCCCAAAGAAATTGGGTGAAAATTATAATTAAAATTGGGAAAGATTGACACCAGCAGTTTTGTATTTAATATGGAAATTAAAACAATACCTATAGATGGCAAAAACCCCCAGATGAACGAAGTGGTATAAAACCATATCTTGTCAAGAAAGAGTGCCTTATTGGATTTTTTCTTTATTTGTTTATGTTTTTTTCTCATGTATTTTTTAGAAAAACAAAACTAATAAACTTACCGATACTCTCTCCAAGTATTACCGCATTTAACACACTTGAAGAACTTTGTTTCTGATTCGTCTGAAGATCTTGTTTGCATGGTCCAGAAATAAGCTTTTTTGTATCCGCATTTTTCGCACGGCCTTTCAATTTCTATAATTGGGTGGACTTCACTATCTTTTTCAGAAATGATGTTAACCTTCTTTTTTTCTTCGATTTTTTCAGATGTTTTAAGTTTGACTTTGTCTTTAGAAGAATAATTGCATCTAGGGCATCCATCTCTTTTTTTCTTTTGAACTAGCACAGCACCACATTTTGGGCAAAATTCCATTGTTGGTTTATTCAAGGACTGTTTAAATAATTTTGGTTTTGTCAGTTCTCGTCACAAAACCCTCTTTCATTTTCTGGTTTTTGGAATTCGTAGAATATCAATTTTATCCATCCTCCGTAAGGCACTATTCTTAATGTGGCTTTTCCTATTAATTGGTTCTCAGTTATTCTATCTTCAAAACTTAGCTGACCGTTGTTGTTATCTCCCTCTGTAGAGAAAATTTTCCCTGTCGGTGTTTCGTTTATTTTTATTATTCTGTGGATTATGGGGTTTTGAGTTCCTGCCGTGAAAATTATGATGTCTCCTACTTTTAGTTTTTCAGGATTTGCCTTTGTAACGAGTAAGATGTCTCCTTTTCCGAAACCATTTTGTAACGGGGACTGTTCGAAATCTTCTTTGGTTATTGAAATCGCCCCATATTTCACGTCGTGACGGGTCCACCAAGAATCAAAGTTTGAAAAAATATTATTGTCATGGTACATGCTGCATGATTCTACAATTGCTAATGGTAATGAGGTGCCCGTCGCTAAACCTAGAACTGGAAAGAAAATAAATTTTATAAATACGAACAAGAAAATAATTGAAAAGAGCCAGCCTTTGAGGCTATCATCTTTCCAAAGAAGAAACCAAAATTTCTGTAAGAAGCCTTTCTCACCCCCTTTTTTCATTATCGAAATAATCGAAAAGAGTTTTTAAAATGTTTCATAAAATTTATAATTCCTCTTAGAGTAAAGTTTTATGTTGAGATTGATAAAGATAGTTGGGCTAGAAGTTAAAAGATCTGAGAATTTCTTAATGCATGAAGGAGAGTTTGAACCTTGTGTTGTCTGTGGTGAGTTCACTAACGTGTCTGTATCAAATCTATTAAGGAGAGAGAATATTATGTTTATGGTGTGGGCCAAATTCATGAAAAATGCTATCATCTTGTTTATGACTAATTGTAACGAAAATTCGTAACATTTAAATAGTGTATATCTCTTGTGTATACGAAAAGTATATCCCACCTCTTTTCGACCAGTTACAGCCGTGTCTTCGGACACGGTTGTTTTATGCTCAAAAATGAAAAAATAAAAAATGACAGATATTTTCGAAAACACAATACTTTGTAAAAAGTGCGAAGGAAAAATGCAGCCCGCGAAAGTTGTAAAAAATGGATTTGTAATGAGGGCTGTGGTTTGCCCAAAATGCAGCGAGAGAATAATTCACCCTGCAGACGAGCAAGAATATAACAAGTTCGTTAATTTAAAAAATAAAGAGTTCCATGTCAAAATGAGATTGGTTGGAAACAGTTATGCTGTTTCTATTCCAAAAGAAATAGTTTCGTTTATCCAACAGCAAGAAAAAATCATGGACGATATGGTAAGACTGTGTTTTGAAGATTTTGGAAAGTTAAGTTTAAATTTTGAAGAGGTTAAAAGACTGAGGGGAAAATAAGATGAGAGAAGAATTAAATAAAACAGTGAAGTATCAAATCTATCTGACGCCAGATGCATCTAGAGGAGCTTTAAAATTCAGAGTTTTCAGAGACGGGGAACCTTTGGAACATCTTAATAGACATGCTCCAATAGAGAGTGCCTTGAGCGAAATTGCTGTTATCTATGGAGGATTCGTAGGGTATTGCAGAGCTTTTAATAAAAATTTACAATTTGAAGTAATTCAAGAAGGGCTTGAATTTATAACGCGGGAAGAGATTGATGGGCATATAAAATCACACGAAAAAGCTTGGAGGGATTTTTCTAATTCGACAGAAAAACAAATAGGGAAATTTGAAAATGGCCAATAACAAAAAAGAAGTTCAGTTAAAAGTTGTTGAAGCACAACAAGACGATGCTTACAAAGGTATCGCACGAATTGATGGAGAAGTTATGCGTGA
>Ga0210057_1002091_pt1 | contig 28986 bp, 31 predicted proteins | sample CryGeyCG2114_010_2_FD_183968 | JGI IMG/M metagenome (GOLD analysis project Ga0210057, IMG submission 183968) | Groundwater microbial communities from aquifer - Crystal Geyser CG10_big_fil_rev_8/21/14_0.10 (SPAdes) (version 2) | ecosystem: Environmental > Aquatic > Deep subsurface > Groundwater ...
GATATCCTAAAGGACATTTGTGGAGCAGAGGAAAATTTGCTTCTTCAGTAGGCTTTGTTCAATTAGATGTTGTAAGAAATTATGTCAAAACTCAAGATGAACATCACTCGTCAGGAAACTCCACACTAAAGTGTGGAGAGGATGTCATTTTAATATAAAGATTTTAGATTAAATTAATAATTTATCAACCTTTTAATAAACTTCAATAATTTTAAATAACTGGTTTTCTTCTTTCTTTTATGGAATTTAATGCTGTCATTAAGGCGAGAAAATCGGTTAGGAAATTTAAAACTACTAAGCCGAATTGGAAGGACATTATTGAAGCGATTGATTGGGCGTCTAAAATCCCTTATGCTGGGGGAATTCATAATGTTAAATTTATTTTAATTGACAATAAGAAAAAAATTAATGATATTGGAGATTATTGTCAACAAGATTTTATTTCGAAGGCCCATTATGTTGTTGCGGTTGTTTCAGATTTAAAAGATTTGACTGCAAGTTATGAAGAGCGAGGAGAAAAATATGCTTTGGAACAAGGAGGAGCTGCGGTTAATCAATTTTTACTTAAATTAGTTGATTTAGGTTTGGATGCTTGTTGGGTTGGCAGTTTTGACGACGAGCAATTAAAGAGACTTTTAAAAATTCCTGAGAAAACTATTATTCATGCTGTTGTTCCTATTGGTTATGGATTGGATGAATCAAAAAGAAAAAGAAGACCAAATATTGATAGAATTTTAAGATTTAACAATTATAAAGAAACTAATATGAACCCTAAGAAAAGACCAGAAGCTTTTTAGGAAGATTTTAATAGTTTAATTTGATAGGAAACTTTTATGGAAACAAAATTAATTGAATTTAAAACTGAATTTGGAAACATTCTTCGAGGCATTTTTGTTGATGTTAAAAGTAAACGCGGAGTTATTTGTTTGCATGGGTTTGAAAGAAATGCTACCGCTGAACCCAAATTTAAATTTTTATCAGATGCTTTAGCTGAAAAAGGGATTAGTTCGTTTAGATTTGATTATACTGGAACAGGTATTTCCGACGGAGATTTTTCTAAACTTAGTATTGAAACAATGACTCAAGATTTAGAAAGAGCTATTGATATTTTTAAGAAAGAATTAGGTATAAAGGAATTTGCTTTAGTTTCACATAGTCTTTCAGGTTGTGTTATAGGAAATTATTTATCTCTTGGGAAAAATCTTCCATATAAGATTGTTTTGTTGGCTCCCGCTTTGAATCAAAAAGATTTATTGAGGTATTATTTTGTTGTTAGTAATATTAAAGATAGAAATATTACTTGGAATAATTATCAAGATTTTTTAGATGAAAATGCTTTTTTGAAAGATTCTAAAAGAAAAAATAAGGTTGCGAAAGCGCATTATATCGGGAAAGATTATTTTTTAGAAAATTTAGAAAGAGATTATTCAAATTTTTTTACAGGATTCGACAATGTTTTATTGATTTATGGAGATAAAGATGTTAAAGTGCCATTAGAAAGTTTGAATTTTGATTTTTCTAATAAAATAATTGTGAAAGATGGCGATCATGATTTGGAAAAACCAGATTCAATTAAACAATGGTTGTCGAAGGTTGTTGATTTTCTTGTTAAATTTTAAGTATTCTAAACAACAGAGATTTTGATTATATTAATTAATTGTTTGGAAAAAGTTTATCTTAGCGATTGAGTCCCAATACCTGCTTTGTATTCTGCTTGTTCTTTAAGATATTCTATTAGGTTCTGAGCCATAGCAAAGTATCCTTCTGACATTTGAGTAGGTGTTCTTTGTTGATGTAGTAATTCATAAGTTTCTATAGTAAAATTATCTTGTTTTTCTTTAGTTTTGAGTTTATTTTCTCTTATTTGTTTAATTCGAAATTCAAAAAAATATGGTCTTAGTTTTGTTGCAATTAATGTTATTCCTGTTGGAGACTTTTCATAATATTGAGAGTTCCAATCTATTCTTCCAATTAAATCTCCAGTCCACTTAAGATCTTCTTCTTTGCGTTTTGTTAATTCTTTACCAGTCATTAACTCCTCTAAAGAATGATAAGTGCGAAGTAATTTTGCACTTGTTGTCCACATTTCTAAATCCGTTTCATCTATTAGTAAACCCATAAATTTTAAGTGTTTTTTTATCTTTTTATAAATTTAGATATTAGATTTTAAATCTTAACATTGCTCCAATTCCAGATAAATTAAAAAATTGAATTCCTTCATCTGTTTCATTAGAGACTACTTCAACTATTGTTCCCATTTGTTCTGCGATTTTTCTTAATTCTTGAACTATTGGTTTTTGAACTTCCGTCGATAAAATTAAAATATCTACTGCTCCCATTTGTAAAGCCTTTTTTACAGGTTCGTATTTGTAACGCGTTTTATCCGGATTTTTTCCTAACGCATCAAAAAACTTTTCCAATAATTTCTTTTCACGAGTTATTTCTTGCATTGATAGTTCTTCTTGACAGGCTTCAACAAGTAATTCTAGTCCGTGTTCATCGGCATAACCAATATCTTTCACAGCAAGAATTTTTTCTTTTAATTTTGTTACCAACTGACCCTCTTCGATGAATTCTTCTTTTGTTGGAATTGGTCCGCCGATAAGTATTCCTTTAAGATTTTTTAATTCAAAGAATTCTGATTTCATTGATTCCGCAATTTTTCTGTAAAACTCTTTCGCTAAACCTTCAGTTATTCGATGGAATCTTTGACTTGATTGACCACCTGCTTTTATTTTTCCTGGAACCATTGAATGCATTTTCTGTAAAACTTTTATACGTGTGCCTTCTAATAATCCAATTGTCGCCTCTTTTCTTTCAATTACTAATAAACCATAAACTTCTTGTGTTTCGGCCATTTCCTGAAGAGGTTCAATAATAAATGTCTGGTCGCATCGATATAACCGCGTGTTTAAAGGAATTAGAGGTTCTATCGTGAAAAATTCAATGTTAGGCTTTCCCTCGTCTAAAGAAGTATTACCACAATAAATTGCCATACCTTTCGGATATTTATGCGGACCGTTTTTTAATTCACGAGCTATTTTTTCCAGAGCTTCAATAACATTATTTCGAGTAACTCTTGATTTAATATTTGATGCAGTTCCTTTTTCTGCTTCAACTTGTTTTACAACTTCATGAACATTATAATCTGCAGGAATTAAAACAGAAACTAATTCAGTATGTCTGCCTCTATAAGAAGAAATCTTTTTAATAAATTCCTCAAATTCCATAAGTTTTTCTTTGTCGTCCATATTATTAGGTAGAATGAATGTTTAATAAAGTTTGGCGTGTCAGATTAATTCAACGTTAAAACTTCCAGTTTTAATTTCCTTAGCATTTGTTACTGAAATTAAATCCCCGAGAACATTTTTTAATATTTCTTGAGTTTCTTTGTCTAAGGTTAGAATTATTTCAGATTTCATTGATTTCTTTTCTTCTGATTTTTTTTGTCTAACTTTTGAGATAATTTCTAATAATTTATTCCATGTCTTTTCATCTTCTTTTTTATTTGTGATCTTTACTCTTTCAGGCCAATCGGTTACATGTATCGATTTTTCTTTTTCATATTTTTTAAAATGTTCTTGATAAATTTCTTCAGTTATGAATGGAGTTATTGGAGCCATCATTTTTAAAATTGTTAATAGTCCTTGATAAAGAGTGTATGAAGCGGACGCTTTTTCTTCCTTTGTTCCATTATACATACGATTTTTTATGATTTCTAAATAATTATCTGATAGTGTTTTCCAGAAAAAATTATCCGTTAAGAATTTAGCGTTAGAATAATTATATTCTTCAAAATAATTTGTTGCATCATTTATTGTTTTATTTAATTGAGTTAAAAATATTCTATCTGTTTCTAATAATTTTGGTTGGTTTTTTTGATATTCCAAATTCATAAATGCAAATCTTGTTGCGTTGAGTATTTTTGTTACAAATTTTTTCCCAGTTACAACATCTTTTTCATAATAATTTAAATCTTCACCCAATTTTGAAGAAGATGCCCAGTATCGTAATGCATCTGTTCCATAAGCTTTCATAACCTCTTGAGGACGTATTACATTTCCTTTTGATTTTGACATTTTTTCTCCGTCGAGTTTTACATTTCCTGAAATTGCGATGTCTTTCCAAGGGATTGAATTTTCATGTGCATCAGAACGAACTATTGTGTAGAATGCCCATGTTCGAATTATGTCATGTGCTTGAGGACGTAATGAATAAGGAATTTTTATTTTATTTCCAATTAATGAGGATGCAATTTGAGGAGTTAGAGAGGATGTTGCCCATGTATCAAGAACTTTTATTTCTGGAGTTGCAAGTGATTTACATTTCGGACATTTTTTTTCTTTTTCTACAGGATCTATAGGAAGTTCTTTTTTGTCTGCTAAGATTACTTCATTGCATTTTTCACATTGCCATGCTGGAATTGGAATTCCGAAATGTCTTTCTCGTGAAATTGACCAATCCCATTCTAATCCATTTATCCAGTTATCATATCTTTTTCTCATATATTCTGGAAGCCAATTTATTTCCTTCCCTCTTGAAATAAATTTTTTCTTTTTATCAAGAATTTTTATGAACCATTGTTTTGTTGGAATGAATTCTATTTCTTCCCCTGATTTTTCATAAACATTTACAATATGGGTGATTTCTTTTTGTTCTAATATTAATCTTTCTTTTTCTAAATCTTCTAATATTCTTTTTCGAGCTTCTTTGATTTTTAGTCCCTCATATTTTCCAGTAAGATTATTTAATGTTCCATCTTCATTCAAAACAATTTTTGGAATTAATTTATGTCTTTGTATTGCATCTACGTCGTATTTGTCTCCATAAGAACAAATCATTAAAACTCCAGATCCTTTATCTATTTCTGCTGATTTGTCTTCGAGAATTGGAACTTCTTGGTGAAAAATAGGAACCTTTGCTTTTTTTCCAACTAAATTTTTGTATCTTTTATCTTTAGGATTAACAAAAATAGCTACACAAGCTCCTAATAATTCTGGTCTTGTTGTTGCTATAGGGATGATTTTTCCTTCTGAAATAAATTTTAATGTTGTGAATAATGTTTTTTTCTCTTTGTCTTCGAGTTCTGCTTGAGCGACAGGTGTTTGGAATCTCACATCCCAGATTGTAGGGAATTTTTTTTGATAAATTTCTCCTTTATTGTATAGGTCGATGAAATATTCTTGAGATATTTTTCTTGAGTGATTATCAATTGTTGAGTAAAGAATATTATAATCACAACTTACAGCTAAATCTTTCCAGTCTTGTATGAATTTTGGCAATATTTCTTTTAATGTTGATAAACATAATTTAATGAATTTTTCACGAGACATATCTTTGCTTCGAACATTTTTTAAATTTTCAATTAATTTTTCTGTTGGTAGTCCGTTGTCATCTGTTCCGAAAGGATAGAAAACATTATGGTTTGTCATTCGTTTATATCTTGCAATAAAATCTTGTTGAGAATATGAAAAAGCATGACCTATGTGCATTTCTCCTGAAACTGTTGGTGGAGGAGTGTCGATAGAGTAAATTTTCTTTTTGGAATTTTTATCAAACGCATAGATTTTTTCTTTTTCCCAATATTTTTTCCATTTTTCTTCTATCTGATTTATATCTGAAGTCATAACATTTTTAGGAAGAAGGGGATTAAAAAGTTTGGTATTCGGAAGGTTTTTATACACTTAATTTTTAACTTAGTCATGTCAAAAGATAATCAGATAAATATGCCGGGAGTTTTCGGCGGATTGATGAGATATAACGAAGAGTATAAATCAACACTTATGTTCAAGCCGTGGCAAGTTATTGCATTCATTGTTGCATTCGCTTTGATAGTTATTGGTCTTAAAATTATTTTCCCGATAGTTCCTATTGCTTAATTTCTTTTAGAAAATTATATAAATGTCTTTTATGAGTTAGAATACATGATTCCCGGAATAAATCCTTCTCAGATGAAAGCAGCTATGAAGCAGATGGGAATTTCTCAAGAGGAAATTTCTGCTGATAGAGTTATTATTGAAAAAGCGGATGGGAATATAATTATTGATAATCCTACTATAGTTAAAATAAAAATGCAAGGTCAGGAAAGTTTTCAGATTAGCGGGGATGTTTCTGAAGAGGAAGCAGGGATTAATGAAGAGGATGTTAAACTTGTTATGGAAAAAACAGGCAAATCAGAAGATGAGGCTCGTAAGGCTTTGGAAAAATCCGATGGAGATTTGACTGAAGCGATTATGGAATTGAGTTAAAAGTTTAATACTCCCTTTTACACACAAAGTCGTGCAATTATTAACCTTAGGTAACACGCCCCCACGAGCAACGACCTAAAAAGGTGAATACTCCCTTAATTTGTCATACATTCCAGGACATATAGGTATTAGTTTTAATAATAAATGTAATACATTCATAGATAAATAGTTTTCGGTTTTTGAACTATTATTCAGTATTCTGAACTTTGTTAAAAAGCTCTTCTGAAATAATTGGTTTATGTTTTCCATTCATCCAGACTCCCTTGTATTTATTAAAACCCAAATAAGTTTTGTTTTGCAAAATGTTTGCTATTGTTGGTAATGAGAATCCTGTTTCTTGTAATATATCAATATTTCTAAGTCCTTCTGCTTTAAGTTCAAAAACTTTTTTTACATCATCAACTCTTTCCTCATCTACAATAAAATGTTTTAGTCTTTGACTCATAGCATATCCAATCGGAGGTCGATTGAGTGGCACTTGTTCTTTTAATTTAAGTTCATGAATTTGTTCTGTTTTTCTCTTACATTCCTTTAAGTACCAGTCATTTCCTAAAGTTACCACATCTATAGTCCGATCATCAGTTACCCCATCTCCTGAAACAATTTTTATTTTTAGATCCCTCTCAATCATTTCTTTAATATTTCGAAGGTCGGCAATGTCTCGAGTCAATCTTCCCCAGTCCTTAATGTAAACAACTTCAAACTGATTTTGTTTTGCATCTCTAATCATTTCTTTGAATGATGGCCTATCCATGTCTCCACCACTTCTATTTATATCTGAATAAATTTTGATGATTATATCATTGTTTTTTTCAGCTAAACTTCTAATTATTTTTTCCTGATTAAGTGGACTGTTTGAAGGATTCTTTGTGTCCTCATTGCTTAGTCTTATGTAGCCTATTGCTTTCATTTTAGCTTCCCTCCCAGAACCAATATCTTTTCATTCTGTGATAATTTTGTAGGTAAGGATAGAGCTCACCCTTTGCCTCTCGAATCAACACTTCGGCTAACTTCACCCACTTGACCCTATAAGAATTTTTTAAAGTTCCAGAGCATCCCATGATATAAAAGTGTCCAGTATATCCTATCGCTTCAAGAGCAAAACTTTTCAATGCTTCTTCATCTTTAAGATATTCAACATCTGCATCAACACGAGTTCCAATTAAGAAAACCCATCTTCTCATATAGGGCCTAACTCGCTTGTTCCATTTTAAAATTCCTTCACGACTCATTGGAACTTTCTCCCAGATCTGGAGTTTAAGTTGAGTCTTGTTTCCTTTTTGCTTTTTGAATATTATTCTCTTCTTTAGTTTCAATTTCTTTTTCTTTCTCTTCTTCAGATCCTTTGCTCCTTTAGTTCGAGTCATGGAGCAAATAAGTATCACTTTCTTATAAGACTTGTATAACGCTTTTTCATTTATGCCGAGTGTAGCATCGGACAGTTGGACAAATAAAATAACTCCCCTAAACCTATAAAAGAAGTCTATCCCCTCGACGATAAAATACCCACAGGCTCAACTGACTCAAAAATAAAATCCGTCCACTAAAGTATCTCCTGACTTTTCTTATCAAAACCCCTTGAAATCCCCATATTTCCTCGTTACAGAGCCTATAAATTTATGAATCTGAATAAAATTTTCCCAGCTCAAACTGTCCGAATAATGTGTATGCACATACATGCAGAAATTATAGTTACATTAGCGGTCTTATTTCACAAAAAAAGATCCTAACCAATTTTTGAAGAATAGAACTGCTCCAGTCCAATTTCCCCCAAGAGACAACTATTGATTAAACTAATTTAGGATAAAATTTGTAGGACTTGCTTTTCATAAAATATTCATGATTTAGGTCTACTAAAAAGTCATATAATTCTTTAATCTCTTCTGGACTAATTGTGTTTCTTACAACTGATTGAAATTCTACTTTGATTTCTCCATTCACATATTCTTTTAATAGCAGGGGATAGCTCTCTGGTTTTTTCTCAATATCTGTTTTTATCTCATTAAACTTTTCTTCATTCGCTTTGATTTTTTTAATGGTTCTTTCCAATGTCTTTGCGTATTTTCCAATTAAAAAACATGAAAGATAGTCTGGACTTTTTATTTCAATGTAGGATTTTATTGCACATAGATATAGATATTTCGTTATCCTAAATATCGTAGAGTAGCCTCTAAAGTTTTTTCTTTTAATTCCATTTCCAAAGTTTTCTTTTGTAAACTGAGGATCTCTCATTCCTGCAATATTATTTAGATCTGTTTTTGTCATCCTCACACTTCCTTTCATCAAAGATTTTCATAAAGTATAATTTTATTTCTTTCAGAACATCTACATGCTCTTTCAAGTTGACTGCATAATAATCCCAATTATCCATGAACCTGGTTACAGAATGATTAGTTTGTTGAACAGAACTATTTGTCTGCTGTACAGAATTGTTTGTCTCAATAATCGCTTTGCTTAATTCAGATAAGTAAGGGGGTTTATTTTTAATGACATCAGTAACATATCCTTTATAGTGTTCCATACTCTCTGGATCGTTTGATTCTGTTCCTAATGGATCTGAGAAGTCCACCCACAAGACTCTTTTGTTATCAATCACTATCTCAAAACCTTTTCCTATTTGTTTGCATTTTTTGGCCAGAATATCTTTTATAAAAATATAGTCAGAACCTCTTAGAGTTACCTGAGGAATTCCATCTAAAAAAAATTTGAATCTTAATTTTATCTCCAGTTCCTCATAGTAGGAAATAAGATCTTTCAATGCTTGTTCAAAACAATCATAAGCATCTTCACCCCAATATTTCTGCTGAGCCATGAAGATAATGCTATCATTAAACGCCTGGACTAAAAACTTAGTGCTCCTGAACTGGTGGTAATAGTTGCCTTTGCTAAGTCTTATAGGTTCAACATCTGTATTAAGGTATCTTTTTAGCCATCTGCCCCTTTTATCCCACCATTCTGGTTTTTGTATAAGCCTCATCACCCATGAGAAGGAGTTTCCAACCATTGGTTTATCCTCCAATAACTTTGCAATCTCTGAGGACTGACCGATTGAATTGCAAACCTTCCAGATAGGATAGTTATGTTCAATTAGTTTCAATCTCTGTAATTTCTTTAGATTATCGTATGCTGTTCGCTGTTTGATCTTTGTGAGTTCTATAATGGTGTCTGCTTTCAGACCAGGAGGATTATTATAAAGAACCTTCAAAATAGATTTAGACGGGGATGTCAGTTTGCAACTTTTCACTTTGCATTTTTTCATATTGCACCTCCCCAATATCAAGGATCATTCTTACATATTTAGAAAATCTCATTCTATTTTTCTCTGCATTTTCATGGAGCTTTTGTTTTCTCTGACTTCCCAGTCTAATGATTAGCTTATCAGCAAGTTTCTGCATCTTGCACCTCCTGATTCTCACAAACGCTGTTTTGATTGCTCTCAAGCCTTTCCTCAAGTATTTTGAGGCCTTTTAGAAGCCTTTGTGTTTCTTTGCTATATTCGGTTTCTGGTATTGGTTGTGTTTGTTCCATGTTAGTAATACACTTTATTAAAATAAGTATTACTTAGTTAAATTTAAATATTTGTAATACATTGAGTATTTCATGAAGGATTCGTCGATATTAAAAAAACTGAAATTTCCGCAAACAGCAATATTGTTAGAGATAAACTCTGGCAAAGATTATGCAAAAACTTTAGAGGAGAATAGTGTATATGGGAAGGTTGTTGAAAATTATCCAAGAACACTTAATTTATTGATGGATTATGGATTGTTGAAGCAAACAATAGTTCAACCTAAGAATAAGAAGATTTACTCTATTGATGAGGATAAGATAGCAAGTATGTTTATTGAAAGACTTATTCAAAAATCTAATAAGATCGTTCCAAAAGGTAAACTTCCAAAGTATGATTATTTTAAAGTTGAATATAAAGATTCAGAAAAGATCGAGGATTTAATTAAAATACTAAAAGAGACAATTAAACAGATTAAAAAATCAGATTCTAAACAAAGAGAGCCTCTAAAGAAATTCTTGATAAAAGAAGTGTTTATTTTGGCTTATGATGCAGGATTTAGGGGAAACCTCACAGAATTATTTGATGAGACAATTATTGGTATTGGTGAGGCCTCTACAAGCTATAAAGTAGGCTTAAAGCATAGGGCTCTGATGCCTAAAATAGAGTTTATCTGTGATGTACTGGTAAAATTCATAAAAATCAGGGAGCTGAGGTCTAAAATCAAAGGATCTTATGAGAAATACAGAAAATGAATAAAAATTCAGTTTGGAATAGCTTTTTATAGATATATTTTATTAGGTTACTATGGCAGAACTCCCTAAAATAAATATTGTTGAGGAACTCAAAAATATATTCAAACAGGGATTTATCAAATCTCTAAGATCTAATGATACAGGTATTGGATATACCTTAGAAACTATACTTAAAATTAAAGAGAATAATAGTGGTGAACCCGACTTAATCTATAATAATATTCCAGTAGAATTAAAATCTCAAAGAGAGAAAGCCTCCTCTAAAGTTACTTTGATGACTAAAACTCCGAATTGGCAACCTCTCAAACCTAAAGAAATTATGGAGAAATTTGGTTACAGAGATATTGAAGGCAGACAAGCATTAAAAATAACTCTAACAGCTAATAATTTTAATGCTCAAGGATTTAAATTAGAAGTTGATAAAAAATCTGATAAATTAAATATAATTCAGAAAGATTATGGAACTGTTGCTTATTTTAATATTAAAGAATTAATGAATTGTCTTAGTAAGAAAATTTATAAAAATCTTTTATTGGTTCTGGCGGAAAATATGAAAAAAAATGGAGTAGAATATTTTAGATATAATAAAGCTATTTTATTGAAAGATCTTAGTGAAGAGGCCTTTGAAAATTTATTTAACGATGGTTTAATTGTTTGGGAATTTAGGATGCATATCAAAGCTAATGGTGGTGTAAGGGATCATGGCCATGGTTTTAGAATCAGTAGAAATCACATTAATAAACTATATGCAGAAAATAAAGTTATTTTTGATGGTTCTAAACTTTCTGAAGAACAAAAATAAATTCATTGTTCATAGTAGTTACTTTAACTCCGACTTTATTCGAAGGGGAATTAACTTTTGGCATTCTTTTGTTAGGTATTGCTCTTGTATGTGTGGTTATGTATCTGTATTTTCCATGAGCCATAAACATTTCAGACATGATTTTATCTGTAGGAATATTTATCCCCTTAACTGTTCTATTTCCAACAACAAAACAAATAAATCCATTTTTAGCCATAACTCTATTTAATTGAACTACAACTTTGTCAAAATCTTCATAAAAACTTAATACTTCTTTCGCCCTTTTATTATCCTGCTCTGCAATCTTTTTAATAATCTCCTTTAAAGTTTTTGAGTTTATTTTTACTTCTAATTCTTTACTTGTCTTTCCTCCTAAAAGCTTATTATCTAAATTATTTATGTCCTCGTAATCTAACCATTGTAAAGCCAACCTTGAAAATTGTCCATACGCTACAGTTGTTTTGCTATCTCCATAGGGGGGGGAAGTTACAATCAGATCAATACTTTCATTATTTAACGGTAATTCATTCATTGAACTAAAATATTTTGGAAATATTTTTGATGATTTTTTTTGTTTTAGGTATTCTTCCATCCCAATTATATTCTCTTTTGCAATCTTTTCAAATTGTTTAAACACTTCAGGGCTGTATTTCTCCAGTTTTTCTTTCTCCATCCTATAAAGTTTAAACTCACCGTTTCTGGTATTGGATACCTTTCTTACAGTTTCAGAAAAAACAACTAAAAAGAAATCACGAAAATCCTTATTATCAATTTTATTTATTGCTGTTTTTAAGACTGCTAAATCTTTTATTACATTCGGTTTAAACCAAAATTCTATATTTTTGAAATTAGGCAAGTCATTATGTTCTTTAAATATTAATATTTTTAGTAATTCTTTTTCTAAAGATTCTGGATTTACAGGGGTTGTTTTAACTTTTGAAATAAGATATGCCAGAGGATTTAAATCGAAACCGTATGCTTCTTTAATATGAGATACAAGAGAGGCTTCTACTAATGAAGTCCCACTACCCATAAATGGATCTAATAAAATCTTAGCATTTTTTCCATAAAGATAAATTAATCTTCTTGCGATTTGGGGTATCATCATAGCAGGATATGTATGAATACAGTGAGTATATTCTTTTGTATCTGCTTCTTTAAAATCCCACGAAATAAAACTTTCTTGCTCTTCTTCCATTTTTCTTTTTTCACCTATAATTTTACTCTCTTTTATGTTTAAATCTTTTTTCATACTAATTTTAGACCCCTAAAGTATTTAAACCTTTCGACCCCTAAAATTTATATAGTTTAAAGAACAGATATAATTATGAAAGTTTTAAAAGAGAAGTCAAGAGAGTATAATGGAAAAGAATATTTCAGGTATAGGATAAATATTCCTGAAGAAATAATCAATGATGCAGAAATAAAAGAAGGAGATGAATTAGAAGCTACTGCAAAAAAAGGAGAAATATTTCTAAAGAAAAAATAACTTCAGGCAAATCCCTGAGCCACATCAATATAAAGATCAATAAATTTTTCTAACTGTTCATCACTTATAATAATATCTTTAATATTAAATTCATACAGGTAACCATATCTGGAGAAATAGATCCCCAGTTTATTTATTTCAATTTTCTCTTTATAATCTCCAATCCCCCCGATTTTATTTAGAATATAATAACTTATAAGTTGTATAAAATATTCTCTTGAAAATTTTAATTCTTTTGTTGTTTTTATATCAATAAGAGAATCTCCAATTATTATGTCTGCATCTCCTCCTCCAACCATTAGTGATGCATTGCCAAAATCTGGATTTAGAAAACATAACTTTTCTGTTTTAAATTTATCTGGAGGGATAATTGAAATAAGGTTCTTTAGATCTTCTATATCTCTTTCATCAGTCTCAAAATTTTCTGGCATAATACCTCCTGATCTAAATATGCCATCTATTTTTGCTAAAACAAGAGTATTATTCAAAAAAGATTCTTCAATTAAACCTGTTTCAAGGTATTTATTATATTGTTTCTTAAAGTCTGAAATAATATTCTTTAACTTTAGTTTTGAAATTTTTTGATATTTTAACATATTCAATGTTTTTTCTGAAATCCAGGAGGTATCTTTAGAATTATTATTTCTTGCGATATAAAATCTTAAAAAATAATCAAAGGCTGTTCCTATCAGCGTATAATTCTCAGATATTGGCGGTACAAATTCTAAATCTTCTTTTGGATGAAATTCAGGAATTTTAAAAGTCTTATCAAATTCTTCTTTTAGCCTATTGGTTTTTATAATTCTATTAACTGCCATTTTTATCTATTATTGAGTTTAATGTTTGAATAATTTCTTTCTTCCTTAAATGTTTAAGATCATTTTGTCTCCAAAAGCTACCTATACATCTTATGCATCCATCTTCACAACAAGGATTTTCGCATAACTCTTTGGCTCTCTTAAAGACTTCTAAGGTTCGATCTTTAATAACATCTACAAATCCAACTCCTCCTTCAACATCATCAAATAAAATTAATTTGTTTGAATTTGAGGAAAATATAGATCCAATTTCACCATCTTCACAGCCAGATTCTATAACGGTTGAAGCAACAAGGGCATTTTTGAAGGTGATCCAATCTGTTAATTCAAATCCTTCTAAATCTATGATCACAGCTCTTGTTTTGAATTTTGATCCAATAATTTGATCTGAAGGCTGATGAATATGTGTCCCTTCTTCTGATTTCTTGCTATCTTTTGAATACACAGCACCGCATTCTTTACATAAAAAATGTTTTCTTTCTGAATCCCCTTCAAAAACTCCTCCAAAAAGCATTCCAACCTCACAAGTAAATGGGGGAGAAATACCTCCTGAGAACGAAATATTCTGAGGCATATTGATAATATAGTAATTCCATTTTACCCTTTTTTGAGTTAATGAAAATGTGGATTTTCTTGCTCTTATTACTCTTGGCTCTATTATTCCTTTGTTTTCTAATGAAAGATTATTCTGACATAAAGGACAAACCTGATTTAAAGTACCTATACTGATCGAACTCTTACAGTTCGGACATTCTTTATAATTGTTGGCAAGAGTTCTTATAAATTTTGCAGAATTATCTATGGAATAACAACTATATCTTGTTTTGTTAAAATCAAGTGTTGAAGGAGGGCATATCTCATTTAGTGAGAAACCTCCTATTAGATTTGATCTTCCTTCAAAAATTAGAGGCCCACTTGATCCAAAAGCATAGTCTGGTAAGAGTCCAGCCTCTTGTAAATATCCATAAATGTCTCTTGTTCTATTTTGTTCAGGATTTCTTAATGATTTCTGAAGTTCAATAAAAGATCCAAGTTTTTCGATCCATTGATCCAATAAACCCTCTAAATCAATATTTATATAATCAATATTTTTATAGCCCTCTAAAAATTTAATAAAATCAGCCTCATAGCTTTTTAATAAAACCTTAATTTTTTCAAAGTTTATCTCCCAGTTAGATATACTATTCCATGCTAATCCTTCTCTTTCTTTTCTGAAGTTGGTTTTGTGAATTATATAATATAAGAAGAGGCTAAAAAGTGACTTCTTAAAAGGTGTTTCAAGATAAATTTCAAAGGATGGTGGAGAAATTTCTCCTTTAACCAGATTAAAAGGTTTATAAAAATAAGAAGAATCAAGCGTTCTCTTTGAAAGATAAGTTATAGCAAAACTTGATTTCCCCTCTTTCCTTCCTGATCTTCCTACTCTTTGAGTATATTGTGCAGGACTTGGTGGCGAATAAAGTAAACCTACGACATTTAAATCACCTATATCAATTCCCAATTCTAAAGTTGGTGTTGATACTAAAAAGTTAATGCCCTCCTTGTTTTCTTTAAAAGAAGATTCTATTCTTGATCTGTCTTCAGCCTTAGTTTTTCCAGTATCAATTTTAGATTTAATTGGATGAATTATATCTATCTTTGTCCATTCATCGTAATACCCTCTTTTATAATCTTGTTCTTCTTTGTTCTTTGAAACTTTAATTAAATTTTCCCTAAAACAATAAGTTCCATCATATTCTTCTATAACTCCCAATTCATATAGCAATGGAATTATCTTTGACGAGTTAAAAACATCTTTTTTATCAAGATGTTTTCCTTTTAGATCATTTAATTCTCTATAAATTTGTTCTCCGAGAGATTCATTTTTATAAAATGAATCCATCATCTTCAGATAAGGGCCAGTCATTATTTCTAATAATTTATAATATCCTGCAACCTGAGTTTTTTTCTTGAATACATTAAAACTTTTTAAGATAAACTCTTGATCTTTAATGTCATATCTTTCTATTCCTCTTATTTCTAAGTTAAAAATATTCCTATTAGCAAGACTTCCAACCTTTTTCCCACTACTGAAAATCTCATCATACAATTCTTTTTTAATATTCATTTCAAGATAGTTATCTAAAGTTATTTTATCCTGTAAACTTTCAAGAATCCTGGAGATTAAAGCTGGAACACTCAAGGAGTCTTCTCTAAGATTTAAAATGATCTTATGCATTTCAGATCTGGCCATATTTTTTATATGGGTCTCTTCAATTTCTCTTGCAAACTTCGAGGCTCTCTGAACACTATCTGTAAAAACAAGTAATTTTCTTTTATCTTCAGGGAGAGCCATAAAAAATTCATCAAATATTATATGTGAACAGTTTTCATCAGATAACTTAGAAACTGGAACAATTAGTTCAAGTCTTTGTTCTTCAAAGCCACAAGATAAACAATTTTTGTTATTTGACTGTTCTTTATTAAAGTAAATAATCTTTGATTCTTCATGGGGGCAAAATAGCTCAAATAGATCTTTTCCACCGCATTTTAAACAATCTGATTCAGAATCATCATGAAGACTCAGACAATCTTTACAGATCTTTAATTTTTTTGCTTTTTCTTCAATATTCTTTTTTGAAAGAATTATTTCTCCACCCTTTTTTCCCGAAGAGTCCTTATTAAAATTTTCAAGATAATCTATCATATCGAAATCTTTTATAGTAATATCTCCGTTGCTTTCTATGAACTCATATTTAAGATATTCTTCCCCACATTGTCTGCATGTATGTATCTCAAAGATAAGTTTAGACTCACATTTAGCACACTTAGAAGACTTGCATGTAGATATATCTCCGCAGGATATACATCTGTATAACGGAGGGGGAGCACAAAAGAAAGCATGGGCTCTAATCCCATTTATGGGTTCTTCATTTTCAGCAGGATTATTAAATTCGTTTAAAAAGACTGGCTCTTTAAGATTGTCTGACAGATAGGTTTCACTAAATATTGGTTGAATTATATCTTCCTTTTTAAAAGTTGAATTAAATAATTTAAATAAAAAATCTACAATTTCTTTTTCAGAAGACTTTTCACCGAGTGTTGCACTTGTTCCAATATATTTTATATCTTTACCTTTATCTAATTTGTTCAAGTGAAACTGAAGTCTTCGGATTAGAAGAGAAACATCAATTCCTTGTGCTCCCCTATAATAATGGATCTCATCAAGAACAATATGACTAATATCTGCATTATTCAAAATGCGGTTGTATCTTGGATCAATTAAGATTCTTTCAAGCATAACATAATTAGTAATCAAAATATCTGGGGGAGAATTAATCATGCCCTCTTTTGTATAAATCTCCGAATCGAATCCTGTTGGAGGAGATTTTTCAGTATCTCCATCGAGTATTGCCCAGCTTAGTTTAAGGTCTTTTTCCTTATTGATTAAATCTAAATATTCTCCGATTCTCTTTCCCTGATCTCTTGCTAAAGCCTTCATAGGATAGATTATAATAGCTTTCACCCCAGAATTATTTTTGCTTAATAGATTGTTAATTATTGGAAAGAGAAAAGTTTCTGTTTTTCCACTTCCAGTTCCTGTAGCGATTACACAATTTTTACCTTCTAAAATATTTTTCCATGCATTTATTTGATGCATATAGGGGGTGATCTTATCTGAAATTATTTTAAGTAAAGGTCTATCAAAACTTAGATCTTTAACCTGCTTTTCTTCGGCTTTTTTATATTCTGGAAGAGACTGGAGTATTAAGTCTCTCCACAATAAATCATTACTGAGATACAATTCTCGGAGTTCTTTTTCAAGTAAGGAATTATCTCTGCATATAGAGGTAAGGATAAAAGAAAGATATTTTTTCTTTATTGATTCAAAGATTTGGACGGGTTTTATACTCTCCATTTCCATCTGCCCTCCTGATCCTTATGTGTTTCAATCATATTTATTAGAGTTCTTTTAGAATAAAAATTATATACATTTAAAAAATTAATATGCTGTTTTTGTTTAAAATATTTCAGATATTTAATCATAGCAATCATATCCGGTTTCTTATCTTTTAATAAATTAAGGTATTTGATGAAGTCTCTAAACTCATTTTCATTTAAATCTTTTAAAATAAATGGCCTATAATACCAGTTATTATCTATTTTAATGAAATACATTTCTATAAATTCTTTTATAAAAACATCTAAAGAAATATTTATTTTCTTTTTGTAAGAGTTGCTCACATGATAAAAAACTATTTTACATCTTTCAATAAGCTCAGCATCTGTACACAAAAAAAGAACCCTATTTTTAAGATAATTATAATATAATCTCAGGGAGACAAGATGCCCTGCTATTTCTTCTCCAGATAAATCATCAGAACTTTCCAGTATAACAAAATCTCTGAAAAAATCTCCTTTTTTCTTGTATATCTTTTCTTCAAATAATCCTAAGAATATAGAGTCCCTATTTGCTTCTAATTTTTCTTTTAGATCCCCGTCTTTTATTATTACATCGACTTCTTTTGTATGGGGGTTTGTACAATAAAATAAAGATATTGTTGCTGTTTCTCCTGCAATCTTTTTTAATCTGAAAATTGATGTAAAATAAGAGACCTTATCTTCTGCAACACTTATTTCTCCGCTTGGTACAGTTGACATGAATATTGGAGATGGAAAATAAGCAAAAGTTTCAGCACTCCTTTTTATATATGGAGCTTTAGACCAATCATAGAACTTATCATCTTTCTCTTTTATATTCACATTCCCCCTAAATAAGTTTAGGGTTGAGTAATCGCCTCTTCTAATTCTATAATTTCCCTCAATAGAACAAATTTTATTCGGACTTTTCTCATCTAAAAATCTTTTGATCTCCTTAAAATATTTTACTCTTGTTTCTTTTCGATCATCTGATGCCCCCATCCAATTTGTTAATGTAATAAATGATTCTAATTCTGGGCATAATGCATGGAACATTCCTTTAGCAACAAGGTCTCCAGTAAATACTGAAATAGACCTCCTTGATAGATCAGAGCCAACACTATCTAAAGAAAGACTAAATAAATTATCTCCCACAATTCCTCTTTTATCAATACTTACTGGCAAATCTTCGACAAAGTTCTGTTCATCTTCTTCAAATCTCTTTAACCACAATTCAGTTTCAATATCTTTTGGTCTGAAAGTATTATTAAACTCTGATTCCATTTTAGCGTGATTCCAATTTATACTGTTCAATAACCGCCCTCCAAAGATCATCTTTAACTTCCTTTGCCATTAAATCTTTGAAGAATGATTCAGGGTCTTTTTTCCATTCAAGTATTTTGTTTGCTTTTTTTGTAAATGTATTAAAGGCAGACTTTGCAGGTTGTTTACCATCAAACATACATTCTATTTTTCCAGTGTTAATAGTTCTTCTTAGCCCTACAAAACATATTGCTACTTTTATCTTGTCTTCAGGAATATTCTTTTTAATAGAAAATCCTTTTTTGTAAGATTCAAGTTGTTGTCTATGCTCTGATGCTCTGTCGGGTTTTTTATCTGTCTTCCAGTCAATTATCAAATAATTATCTTTGTTTTTGAAAACTGCATCAATAAATCCTTTAAACTGAATGTCTTCTTTTGTTTCTATTAGTTTTGATAAAGGAATCTTTAACTCTTCCTCTGATTCTACAAGATCTGGATATTCTTTTCTTATCTCAACAAGCATTTTTTCAACATTTTCTTTGAAGGGTTTATGTTCTGGAATTATTTCACATTTATCTCCTTTACACATTATACTTGCAATCCTATGAATCTCCGAACCTAAATTTGTTGAAGATGAGAAGTCTTTTATTTTAAGTATATTATATGTGAGATACTCATAAGGATCTGCATTTAATCCTGAGAATGAGATATGTGGAAGATTTTCAAAATGATTTTTAATATAGGATATTATCCAAGATTTATCTTCTTCAAGAAGTGCTTTTGCTTTATCAAGTTCTCCATTGACAAACAAATTATAAGCTCTTTTCATTCTCTCAGTTAAATCAAAACTTTCTATTGCTTCGACTTCAATATTTGCAAGTTCAGAAAAATCATTCATATAGTCTTCAACTTTATCGGTTATAATGCACAATTTATCTTTTGCTCTTGTAAATGCAACAAAGTCAATTCTCAATGCTTCTTCTTCAAGTTCTTCTTTTGCATCAATACTTTCTGTTTTTAAAATTGCTTCAACAGTTCTGTCCTGAAAGTTAGACTTATCTCTTGTTTTTGTTGGAATGTATATAACTGCATCGTATTCTTTACCTTTAGATTTATGAACACTTGTTACAATGACCTGCTTTTCTACATCTGATCCATCAACTAATAAATCTGATGACTGAAGATAATCAATAATATTTTTCATATCCAAATTATCAATAACCCTTATTGCTTCTCGTAATGCTTCCTGAACATTTAATGATGCAAGAAGAAATTCTCGTCCATAGTTAATTGAAACAGGAATAACTCTTTCTTTGAATATTATATCAAGATCCTCTATTGTTTTAACTGCTTCTCTTAATCTCTTATACTCTGGACAAATCTTATAGACATCATCTAAAGTTTTTGTCTTTTCATTAGCAATATTAAACGCATCCTGAATAGTGCATGGAAAAAATGGAGTAAACATTGAGTTTTTAATTAACTGTATATCATTGCTTAAAATTCCTTTAAGAAAAACAATAATCTTTTCTTTTGCATCTGCTGATGCTGAAAAGAATGTTGAAGAGTGATCAATTCCTCTGTTTTTTAGCTCTTTAGAAATCTGCATTATCTGTGTGTTTGTTCTTGCAATTATTGCAACTTTCTTATTTTCTTTAGAAAGATGTTTTACAAGTTCACATGCAACTCTATATGTATCCTCTCTTGCGGTTTCATATATCTGAGGTTTTGAAGATGGTTTAACCTGATTGTTCTTTAGTTTTTCAAGATCTGTTCTATGGACTTCATCTTTTGTTTTAGAGATAAATGCTTTTCTTGCATAACTTAAAACTTCATTAGAACTTCTGAAGTTTTCAGACAAAACAAAATTGTTACAATCACTAAATTTCTTAAAATTGATTATTGATCCACCCTGAAAACCAAAAATAGCTTGTTTCTTATCTCCAACAGCAACAAAGTTTTCTCCAGATTTTAATGCAATATCTGCCTCAATAGTATTTACATCCTGCAACTCATCAACAAGAACATATTTGAATTTGTGATTCTTTTTAAGACTCAAGAAGTTGATTAGCATGTCTGCATAATCAATACCTTTCTTTTGTTTTGATTTTTCATAGTATTCAAATACTTTAACAAAATCTTCTGCAAATTTATCAAGCTCTTCTTTAGTGAATTTTTCGTCTTCAGTTATGAGCTCTTTTACTTTACCAAGATTGATTTTATCAGGAGTGATGCCAAAACTTTTCAAGTATCTAAGAAGATTTTCCATCTTTGGGACAATAGTATCTATAAGATATTCATCAGAATAGTTTAGAATTTCATGATCTTTAAGGTACTGGTAAATTGAGAATCTCAGTAAATTAGATGAAACAATTTCATCTTCTTCCATAAAGTCAAGAGCATAAGAATGGAAAGTATGGACATTAAGTTTTGAAACATCAGTATCCATTTTCTGGTCTTTGATCAATTCAATTATTCGGTCTTCAAGTTCTCTTTTAGCTTTATTTGTAAATGTAAGACAAAGTATTTCTTCAGGCCCAAAACCATTTTTTAGAAGGTAAATAAATTTATATGCAAGAAGGAGGGTTTTTCCTGTTCCAGGATTTGCAACAACAAGAACATTTCCATCTGTCTTAATGATTTTCTGTTTTTCTTCATTTAGTTTGCGGAGGTACTCTTCTGATGGCATTTTGCTTATTGAATATTTAGGGGATTCCAGTAATCTAAAGCAAAAAGAATTACCTTTTCTTGTCTTTCTTTAATAGATTCTGAAGCCCATTTTTTATTTTTTATAAATACATCTAATTCATTTTGTGTCATTAATGGAGCTTTTTTGAAGTAATAGCTGTTCTTCTCTTCAATAGGTTTTCTTCCTTTGCTTGAATTTGCTGATTGCGGATCAATAGTTAGGTTTCCTAAAGCATGGAGAAACTTTTCTTTAAACTCTTCTGTAAGCTCTTCAAAGTTTGCAGTTTCTATAGTGACTTTAGGATTTTGAGAAGCGATATGTTCAATACTAAATCCTGTTTTTTTGCCTTCTTCAGAAAATTCTTTCTCAGACATTTTGGGGTACTTTGCTTTGCCTGAAGACCTAAGATAATTTTCGTATTTCCAAAATAAGTACTTAATATCATTTTTTTGATAATCTTCATAAAAGTTGCTTACAGACAGCTTTTCCCTAAATCTATTATCTGGTAAAACTTCAAGGATATACTCTTTTAACTTTTTTATTAAATCTGAGAACTCGCCATTAAAATCTCTTGCAAGACCATTCAGATATGAATCAACATCTTGTGTTCTTTTTGTTTTAAATCCAATTACCCTAAAAATAAATATTTCTAATAATCTCGCAATCTTTAGAAAGTCTGATTTTAATTCATCTTTATCTAATAAATAGGCTTTGATCAATAAAGGATAGATTATTGCTACTCTTTTTAATAATATCAAATCCATAACACTTTCTTCATTGGAACTAAATATTTTTTCAGAAACATCAAAAGCCTCTTTTAAACTTATACTATATGAATCAATGTAACTAAGCGTTTTCTCATTTTCTTTTTCAAGTAATAGGTTATTTATCCGATCTTTTATATTTATAAGATATTTTTGATAATCTCTTTTAATATTCCAGTTTTCGTTATATATAAAATGATATTGTAAAATTGAATCCTCATCTATTTTTTTACTCATCTCATTTTTTTCTAAAATTCTGTAAATTTCACCAAATCTGGAGTATATATTCTCCAGTAAATCAGGGGATTCGTCGTTTGAAGCAACATATACCTTATACATCAAAAAACTTTTAATTTTTTCAAGATCTGTCAGAGGTTTTCCCCTATCATTAGTAGTCTCAAATATAAGGGTTGCTTCAGCACTGTTAGTTACAGAATAGGTTAATAATTTAGCATTTTCAAGTTTATCTCTCATTGATAGTAAATTTGTTTTATCATTAATAAAAATTATTAGCTCTTTTTTAAAATACTCTTTAGCTTCAAGTAATCTTCTTTGAGCAGGAGTTTTAACAAAGTCTTTTGCATTTTTTCCATCTCCAACAATATAGGTTTGAAAAAACTCGTTGTCTTCACTTTGTAGCCTAATTTTAACCTTGTGCCCATCTTTGATGTAACTTCTTTCTAAGGTATCTAATTCTTTTTCTCCCATATCTTTTAGATAATCAATCAGTACCTTCATAAAAATGACTACTGTTGTCAACCTTTGTTGACCATCAACTATACTTATTTTTTCGTAACCATCTTCGGTTTCTTTATCCTCTTGAAATAAGACTGTTCCAAAAAAATAATCTTTTTCCTTTCTTTGATTTTTTATATCCTCTAAAAAGTCTTTTCTTTGCCTATTTCCCCATGAATAAGATCTCTGGTATTCAGGGATACAAAAAACTCTTCTTCCATAAAACAAATCAAATATTTTTTTCTGTCCGTTTTCCATACTAATTCAATAAAATAAGTCTTTAATAAGTCTTTCTTAAAGCCCTTTTTCCTCCAGCACTTTATTTACTATCTTTCGAACTTTTTGTTCAAATTTCTTCTCTTTTCTGGCCTTTTCTTCTTTTTCAGCTTTCAGAAAATTCTCTGCTCTTCTATTAGCACATTCTTTGCAGTAGGGAGCATACCAAATCATAGTTTTTTCCTTTTCTGGAAAAGATTTCTTACACGCTACACACTTAATCATTGTTTGTTTTTTCATTTCTCTCCTCCAATTAATCTCATTATTCTTATAATAATAGAAACTGAAAGCAGAGAGATTGCTATGCCTCCAACAATTCGATAATTAATATCCACAAAGTATGTAGATCCGTACAAAACCGCTATAATAAAATAAATTATTATGTCTATTATTGATATTATAAATTCTCTTTTATCTCTCATTTTTCCTCCAATAAACATCTCTAATTATAAATGTGATAAATACAAGAGTCATCATTCCAGTAAACAAGGCAGTATTCCATTGGTTTTTATACAATGCAAAGATAAATAATCCAAAATTTACAATAGTAAAAAATAGGTCTATAAATTGAAGCGTTCTTAATTTATTCATCTTATCCAAACATTGTAGGAACTGGTCTTGTATTAGAGACAAATCCCAAAACCTCTTTTATTGATTCTTCAAGTGTACTATTATCAGCAATTATCTTGCTATTCCTTATTTGAGTATTTTGGTCTTCCATAAGTCTAAATAAAATATTATTCCAGATTCTTTCAATCTGTCTGTATGACTTTTTATCAGTATCGTTCACAAGAGAGTCTATCTGTTCTTTTGAAAATGAGATTTCGGATCTCTCTACTTTATTTATGATAAAAGCTCTTCTTTCAGCTTCAGAAGGATAACCAAAACTAAAACATGGAATCCTGTCATGGAATGCACTTCCAAATCTCGCCTTATTATTCATAGTTAAAATTATTATTGCTTTAGTCTTTTCTCTTATCCCATCAAGTTCTGCTTCAAAACTTCCTATAACCTCGCGGTCTTCAGATAGAATTTCTTGACCAACCATTTTATCAAACTCGTCAACAAATATTATGCAATTCCTGAATCTTCTTGCAAGATTTACTACATTAGCAACTCCGACTATTGGGCCTCTTCCATATAGATCTCTTGCATCAATATTTATCATTGGAAGATCAAGTTCTCCTGCTAATGCTCTTGCCATGTAAGTTTTTCCAGTTCCAGGAGGCCCAGCAAAAACCATTACATTGGATCTTTCAATTCCATTTTTGTGAAACAATCTTGGATGTTTGATATACTGTTTAAGAAAAGAAAGCTCTTTCTTCAGTTTTTCATTTCCAACTACATCCTTAAATCCTAAATTTGTTCTATGAATAACATTATATCTCTCAAGGCTTGTAGGAGAATAAACAGAAAATGCCTTCTTTAAACTGTTTTTTGAGATTGTGCCATTTCCTTCCCTATATGTAACTTTAATCAATTCATCAAGATTTCTAAAATTGTAACCTATACTTTTTTCTGATATTTCATTGGCTAAAGATTTTTTTAGAAATTTTGAATATTTATTCAATAAAAATACTTTTTTGCTTTTTTCTTTAGGTACATCAAGTTCTATTCTTGTTTCAATTCTATCAAGCCATGACTCCTCTAAAACAGAATCATCATTTAATGTAATGAATAATAATTTTCTACTTTTAGATCTTTTAACATGTTCAAGCATACTAAGGAATAGTTTTCTTTCTGAATCCATGACTTTCATTTCTCCAAATCCATCATACTGCATCTTTAGGGTGTTTTGAAGATCATCAATGAATACAACTGCTTCTTCATTTTTTATCAGTTTTTCATACAGATCTTTAAGACTCTTGCATTGAATGCTTTTCTGATGTTCAAACTTAAATGGGCCTATGAATATTATTGGAACATTAAGCTGTTTTATCAGATGTTCAACAAAATAGGTTTTTCCAATTCCAGGATCTCCATGAAACAAAAAAGTTTTACTGATAAATTCATTTAAATCATTTTTTTCAATGGCTTCTATTAGAAACTTTACTGTTAATTGGTGGTTATCAGGGAGATTAGACTCTCTAAGAAATTGCTGTAGTTCTTTATTCATCTCTGAACCTCCATTCCGACACTCTTTAATGCCTGTTTTATGTTCCTAAACTTCTTATCTTTTTTAGAGTTTGGAAGCCAGATTTTGAAGATTAGTTTTTTGCCATTGTAAAACATAAGATGATGATCAAAAGTCTTTCCAAACATTTCATGAAATCCTCTGTCGTGCATATAATAAATTTTAGTGCAGAAAAGATAACTTGGCTGTTCTGTATTCTTTTGCTTTATTTTTACAATTATAAATTCGCTGTTAGGATTACATTCAAGATAATCTTTATTTGAACCTGCCATTTTAAGTATAAACTAAAGAAAGTCCCTCTATTTAAATATTTCTATTATTTAGTAGAATAATCTATAATCTGATATAAATATATATAAACCGTAGATTATTACATTTTTAATGGAAAGTTATATAAATAAAGAACAGCCCCTTATTTTATATTAAACATGGGTAAAAAAGTTTTGATTGCTACATTGTACAGCCCTGAGCCTGTTCTTCTTGCTACTACCAGACTCGGACCAGAGAGGCTTATTCTCTTAGTTGACAAAACTCCAAATAAAGACCAGGATAAGGCTATAAAACTTATCCAGGATTCTCTTGGTAAGGTTATTGATGTAAAGATTGTTAAGACAGATGTTTATGATATTGTAGAGATTGCAAAGGAATGCGTTAAAATAATTGATATGCAACCAAAGGAGGATCATATTTTTGTAAATATCACTTCAGGAAGAAAGACGAAAGCCATAGGATTATTGTTTGCCTCTTATGCAAGACATGAAAGAGTAAGCAAGATTGCATATAATCCTGAAGAAGATAAGAACTCTATTGTTTATCTCCCCAGATTAAGTTTTAGATTAACAGAAAGCCAGAAAAAAATTCTTGAACAATTAGGCGAGGGGAACTTTGATAGTATCGGAGAATTAGCAAAAAAAGTTGATCTCTCAACAGCAATGCTTTATAGGGCTCTTGATGAGCTCAAGGACATGGATCTTGTGACTACTGAGAGTGGAATAAAACTCACTGATGCTGGAAAGATTGCGAGGTTATAATATGGATATTGTAAAACAGATTCTTGCTATTATTATTTTTATAGCAATGGTTGCAGTTGCCTTTAATGTTTCTATTCTGTTTGGGATACTATTCTTTATTGGCGGAATTATTGCTTTAGTTTTAAATGATGCTTGGAAGAGGCCAGGATTTTCTATTTTAGCTTTAATGGGAGGACTCCTTTGTAGAGTAGCATTATCAGAGATGCTTTTACCAATTCTTAAATCAGAAACAATAATAGATGTTGTAATTGGATTATTTGCTTTGGGGGTTGTCTATTTAATTGGATATAAGGTTAAAAATAGTTAATTCTCTGAACTTAATATGTTAGATCATAAAAAATATGGATATAAGAAATTTTTATTGGGCTACTTAATAGTGATTATTTTAACGCTCATTGTTTCCATCTGTTCAATTTTAACTTTTACAGGAGTAATTGCTCCAAGATTTAAAGGGATGGCTTCTGTTTTAATATTCTCTATAATTCCTTTACTTTATGGAAGTGTCTACATCTTTGTATTGATTAAAACAAGAAAATATTATGATAAAATTCCAGAGAAAGAGAAATATAAAATTGATGTTTCAAAACAAACCTTGATGTATATCTCAATATTGTTGATTATTTTCTTTATCTTTCTTATCAGTTTAAGATTTCCTCTTGAGAGCAGGGGAGTTAATAATCTTCCTTTGACAGTGAAGATTCAACCCTTCTTGACTAATGATTCAGTAAGCCTTTATAATCAAACGGCATTAGTTGAATCCAATAAAATCTACAATAAGTATAATATCACTGTAGAAATTGAAGGGCCTATCTTTCTAAAATTCAGTTTTAATGATTCTGATCAAAAATTGATCTTTGGGCAAAATTGCACTTTCATAGATGAGATCTATGAAATAGTTAATACCACTAACAGTGTTAAACTTCTTATGATTTATTCAAATAATTCTATTGATGGAATGGGGCATTTCTGTGGCAAGGGAGATTTTATAATAATGTCATCAAATAGCACAATGCCTGGATGGGTGTTGTCTCATGAATTAGGTCATGTTTTATCAGCGAAGATTGAATGTTGGAGATATAATCTAATGAAAGAATATTCCAGAGTTTGCTACAATGGTGCAAACTGGTTTGTACATGATTATATCAGAGATCTGAAACCTGATTTTTTGACTCAAGAACAAGTTGATGCAGTTGTAAATTCGGTTCAAGAAAGATTTTCAGAATCATAAACTAACCTTAATATTTTCCTTCTGGAGGATCTTTGAGACCGCTTTCTTTAAAGCATTAAGTTCTGCCTGTTGTCTATCAAAATCTTCTCCCTGTCTCTTTATTCTTTCTTGTGCAAGTTTAAGCTGTTGTGCTTTATCATCTACTTCACTTTGCAATTTCCCAAGATTATGATTATGAACTTTTTCTTTTGGTTTATGTCTGTCTAAAGCTAAGAAGTTAAGATATTTATCAATTTCAACTGAAGAGGGTTTATGCCCTAATCTTGCATTAAGCTCGTCTCTTACCCATCCTTTTTTTGCAAGATCACAAGTCATAGATGACCTGAAGTCTTTCCATGTTACAATCTGGCCCTTTGGAATACATTTTGCCCCTACAAGTTTTACAGCCCTATCCAAAACTTTTTTTGATGCTGTATAACCATAGGGGAATAGCATGTCTTCTTCTTTAAGATCTTTCATTACTATATCAAGATATTCAACTGTTTCTTTGTAGTTTGTTATTTCACTTCTTGTTTGTCTTGTTCTCTTTAGCTTATCTTTTGGAAGATTAACTCTATACTCTGGATCTTTTGTATCAGGATTTATTTGTTTAAAGAAATCTTTTTTTCTTAGCTCTAATAAAGAGTTTATATTTTCACCAACATCAAAAGATAACCATGCAAGAGCCTTATGATCTGGCCTATACATCATATCAATAATTTTTCTTATTGTTTCTTCTTCAACAAATCTTACTTCATCATTAGTTCTCCTAACTGTGAACTCCATGACTTCTTTTACAAGATGAGTTTTTCCTGCCATATCAAAAGGTTTGCTCCTGAATATTTTTCCATAATAACTTTTTAGATCACCATATCTCTTTCCCTTACTGCTTACAATTTTTCCATCTTCTAAATCATTGTAAACTTTTTCAATATCCTTTTTTGTAAGACTTATCCAGGCTTTATTTTGAAACCAAGAATTAACATTTTTGAATCGAGTAATATATCCACAAAGAGTTTTGTACGCTGGTTCATCCAGTCTTTGAATACCGTTTGTTCTCTTTAATTTCTTCTCTTCCCATTCAAAGAAATTTTTAAAGAGCTCTCTATTCTCCTTACATATTGATTTATCTTTAATCAACTTTTCTTTATTTCTTTCATAGGCATCTTTGAATAGCATAAATAATATAAGAAGTCTCACTATTTAAGCCTTTTGGGGAGTATTCACCTATTGGTGTAACGCCCCCACGAGATAATTAACCTTAGGCATCATTCATATGGTAGTTATTCTTAGTTAATTTTTAATACTCTTTATTCTTGATTTTATTATGAATCTTAAAGAGATAAATGTTGGACAGAAAGTTAAAC
>Ga0210057_1002093_pt1 | contig 28981 bp, 32 predicted proteins | sample CryGeyCG2114_010_2_FD_183968 | JGI IMG/M metagenome (GOLD analysis project Ga0210057, IMG submission 183968) | Groundwater microbial communities from aquifer - Crystal Geyser CG10_big_fil_rev_8/21/14_0.10 (SPAdes) (version 2) | ecosystem: Environmental > Aquatic > Deep subsurface > Groundwater ...
TGTTTGACCAAGTACAAGATAAACTACAAAAGAAGTAGTTAGAGTTAATAGGTTTGTAGAATTAAATATTCTGGTTATGATTAAAAGTTTTATTCTTAAACCTAATTGTCCTTAAGGACTATTTAATGTGTGTACAACTAAATAACCAGTGGTTAATAATCATAACTTTCTTGCTAAAATGTTTTAATCAACACCTAAACAATTAAAAAAGAAAAATTAACAAAGATTAACCAACATAACTTAACTTTTTCTCGTCATGCATTTCTTCTGCTTTTTTAGAATTCTCCAAAATACCTTTCAGCTTTTTTTCAAACATCGCTGCTTGTTGCAGTAATGGTTTGGGATTAACTTTTATGCCTGTATAAGCATCGACAGCTTCAATGATATTAGCAGCAGCCTTACTATCAGGTAGATTGCTTTTAGCCTCAGCAAACAGCGCTAAAATCGGTGTGCTTACATCTTTAGCCAGTAAAGCTCCAGTTACACCGACAATAATCCCTTCTTGTAAGGGACTAGCAAAGGTATCCAATTTTTTCTTCAAAGCACCATTATTTTTAGCATAATAAAATACCCTGTTCTGTCCGGGATTAGGTGAGCCGACACCTTCTAAAGAAATTATCTCCTTAGCCTGCAATTCCTTGGCCATCTGCACGATGATATCTGCTAATTGCCAGCCCTGATCCTTACCGACGTTAATCGCATGCACCAAGACCATATTGAACTTCTTGTTGTAATGGATTGAAACAGGTTCCACAACCTTATTTTGATGGATAGCGATCATCGCTGGTACTTGATCCATTTCTACTGTACCAATCTTTTCCGTCTCTAAATGTTCCATCAAAAATTCAGTAGCGATCGTGCCAATCAACCCAAAACCGGGAAAACCTTCGATAATTGTTACATTTTTGGGTTTCTTTTTTAATATCAACTTCATTCTATCACCTTTAATAGTATAATTTATCTTTTCTAAAAATTTTGTTGTATTTAAACATTTCTGAACATAAAAAATTATAAACCTGAAAAACGAGCATTGTTAAATTGAAATTAACCAAAACACAAAAACTGATGCTCTTTTCTTTAGGACATTATCATAACGCCTTAAATCATGAGCTAGAGAAAGTTCTCTCTTTGCATACTCCCAAGATAACCTTCATCGAATTATGCCTGCAATCGAATCTTTTTAACAAAAAGGAACGGGCCTTATATCTTAATCTGGAAACTTTGGAGCAAAAGAAATTATTATCTTATGATCAGGGTAAAGTTTTTCTAACAGAAACTGGTCTTAATGAATTTAAGAGAATTGATCAAGAAATTGCCTTATACAGCAAGACAAAAAGTTATTTTTCAGTGAAAAAACCACTGAGAAAATTGCAGACGATGCTGGTTAGATGAACTTCCTCAAGATGATTTGAGAAAAGGTATTTATAGGCTAATTTTCTATTAAATTTATGGATAAAAATAAAGTAAATGAAATTATTGATTTTGTCGCCGAGGTGGGAAAACTTGAATCTACCTGGCGCTTTAGCGAAACTTTTAAAGATCGCAAAGAATCGGTTGCTGATCATTCTTGGAGATTATCCTTAATGAGTCTTTTGTTAGCTGATGAGTTAAATCTTGATCTTAACTTAGCTCGGACACTAAAACTTGCTATAGTCCATGACCTAGCTGAAGCTTTAACCGGCGAGATTGATGCTTTTCGGGTTATCACTGGTGAAATAAGCAAGAAAAGTAAAGATGAAAATGAACTAAAGGCCATCAAAAAAATTACAACTAATTTTTCGTTTGGTAAAAATATTAAAGAATTATGGCAAGAATATCTTGATCAAGAAACAAATGAGGCTAGATACGTTAAAGCTTTAGATAAATTAGAAGCTTTCCTAACTATACTAGAAGCGGGACATCAGGAATATAAGCAGAAGATTTTTTATGCTAATTATGCTGATGCTGCTGTTAATAATTTTAGCGAATTAGAACCACTACTTTTGGAAGTTAAAAAGAGATTGAAAAAGGAGTTGACTAAAGGTAAGATTGAGTGGAAAGAATGAATGACTTAGAAGAAGAAATCTTAATTGAAGAAAAAATTTGTTCATTAATAGTTGGTGGAGAAACTAGGCGATATGAGGATAAGCTTGTTGCCACATTGCAAGGAAGTTTTTCTATGTATGATTCCAGAGTATTAAAAAATTACTGTTTAAGGTATAGCAAATTTACTGATGAAACTGAAGGTTTTGAGTTGTACACTCAAAGTGTTGAATTCGATAGGGATTTTAAGGTTATACTTGGTCCGATGAGGATGCGCTATGGTAAAAATTTCGAAAAAAATGGGAGAAGAAGGTTTACTGGAGACATAATCATTTGCGATGACTATGTTGTATATATCATTGGGTTTATAGAAAAATATTTGTCTAAAGAGAAGTTATAAATATGATGGGTAATGTCATAAAAGTGCGGGAAAGCGTTTCACCCCGCCTTAAAAGACGGGGCTTTCTGGCTACTTTGTGTAAAAACTCAACTGCTCAATTTATTTTGAGTCAATGATTATTGAGATTTCTCTTTATATATTTTTGTTCTAAAATTCTGCTGTGGAAAATAATTTAAAAGATAACTTTGAACCAGAAATTATTAAAGGGGCGCAATTAGAAATTCTACTGAAATTATCACAACAAAAAGATCTGCGTTTTAATCAACTATGGGATAAGCAGGGACGTTCAAATACTTTTGCTTATCACCTTAAAATCTTGTGTGAAAAAAAATTAATTGAAAAAAAAGATAATGGTTATAAGCTTAGTGTTCTGGGAAAGAAGCATATTTCTTACCTAAATTGTCAAGGCAAACCACAGCTTTTAATCATGCCGATCATCAAAAAAAATAACACATACCTGGTGAATAGTGATTACCAATTTCCTGTTCTCACCTGTAATTTTTCGCAGCATTTGCTGGAACAGGCTCTGGAGTTTATCAATCTTAAAACAGGGCTTGAATGTCAAGCTAATTTACAGGGTTTTCTGGCTCTGCGTCTATTTGAACATGGAGAGCTTATCGCTAATAATCATTATTTAATAATTAAGGGTACAAAATCTTTAGGGAAAATCATTAACGGGAAAAATAGGTGGGTAAACAAAGAAGAACTTTTAGCTAATAATGATAGAGCTTATACTAATATCCTTCTACAGATTATAGAAAAAGAAAAATTTAGCCTGATAGAAGCAGACTTTTATCAGGATAATAACAAATGTCTGATCAAAAATGTTTCGCACCCACACTCAGAAATATTGACTCAGGATAATTGAGATTTTAACTTATTAATAACCCTTCATTGCAGTTAAATGCGCAGGCAAATTGGAGAGATTAGGATGCTAATCTAGCGAGAGCTTTGCGACAAAATTTAAAGGTGGTTTAATATGGTAAATATTGTAACAGCCGGTATCGGCTATGGGGTAAAAGAACAGTTTGGAGGTTATAGTGTTTTGCAGCCTTCTTCATTGAGCGATTTTAGAGAACAATTAGCAAGTACAGGAGTTAAGATCAGAGATGTCGTAGGCTACGTCTTGTTTAATGTAGATAATCCTAGAAATGTTACCATGATGATCCAACCGCAAGATCTTAAACAAGGTGATTCCGACACCAATAGAGGAGACGTCGCCAACTTATGGCCGGCCGGTGGTAAAGTCGATAAACTATACACGGATTTAGCGGATAAGGGTGATATTAGTATAGAACAAGCTTACGCCGCTGGCGCTTTTGTTGGAGAGATAGACGAATTTGATGGTCCGCATAATGTAGTAGTCAAAGTTCTAAATAGAGCTTATGGTCTGGAAAATCAGAACACTTTAACATCGCCAGATACTGAAATCCTTTTTGTTAACGGAAGATTTGTCAGGCATTTTGAAAGGAATGAGCGGGGGACTATTACCCAATTCGGGGATTACCCAGAAGATTTTAGTAAATATGATCCCTTGACAAAAATTATAGTTTCTTACTCTATGGGTATTGATCCACGAGATACAAAGGATAGTCAGCTGATGGTAACTTCAGTAGCTAATCTCTGGGTTCCGGCGAGTTGTGAAGAAATAAGAGAAATTGAAGGTTATGTTGCTAAGTCAAAAACTGACAGCATCTTAAGAATGGAAGAGATTGATCTTACCACTTTCGGCTCAAAGAATCCGACGACAGTAGCTAACATGGTAGCTTCTTCTTTATATCTGAACAACTTTACAGCCCTTACGGGATTAGAAAGACCAGATAATCTGCCGCAAGCTTCTGATATTAAAGGATTCGAAAATGCTGTTAACCATAGCGGAGAAACAATCGAAAAAATTGTGCAAAGAGGAGATTGGCAATTTTAATTTTTTTCTATTTTGATTATGTTCTAAAATGGCAGGATCTTTAACGGTTATTAGCAGACCGATGGGAGCTGGAAAAACTTCGCGTCTTGTAGAACTAGTTAGGAATTCTACAAAAGAAGGGAAGGTTTATGTTCCCAAAGAAACTGTCAGAGATGGCGAAAAATTGTATATCCATAAATTAGGTGGTCATCTGAAGATGCCAATCCTTGAAGGAGTTGAAACTTTTTATGGAAGGGCAGGTAATCTAAAAGGAATTTTCGATTCTTCAGTGGAGGAAAGTGTGATCTCTAAGGCTGTAGCCAAGATGCAACCTATAATTACGGGAAAAAACAAAGGGATAACAGAATAAAAGTAGGAGGCTTTGATTTATACGGCTCATCTTGTCCTGAGCATCTTAATATTTTGCGGTGCCGTAATAATCAAGATAAAATAGATGAAAAAATAATTATGGAAGAGAGATACCGATTGTAAGTGTTAACTCAAATAGTTTTGAGATAATGATTTATCAAATGATAATTTTTCTTAGGGTTATAAATATTAAGTAATATTTATATTGCAAACTATAAATAAACCCCTAAATGAAAAGCAAAGAGTTTTATATTAAAGAAGAGGAGAACCACATAGATAACTACCAATCGCGGATTCTTCACGAACTTACTTACCATAAAACTAGTTCCTTCAATCAATTATGGAACAAGGAAGGGAGAAGCAATAATTTTTCTTATCATATAACTAAGTTGGTCTCAGCAGGACTTATCAAAAAAAATGAAAGAGGGTTATATCAATTAACAACAAAAGGAAAAAAAAGAGTAGCTTATATGGAAAGTTTCACTGGCAACCGCTGTGAACTTCCTATCGTCGCTGTCATCATGATCATTACAGATAAAGATCAGGTCCTGCTAATCAATAGGAAAAAAGAGCCTTTTTACGGTTTTTGGGCTGCTCATGGCGGAAAATTAAGAACAACTAATTACATTATGGAACAAGCTGAAGAATCAATCAAAAAAGAAACAGGATTAAAATGTGATTTGGAGCTCAAAGGAATTTTCTCTTCCAAGAGTTATATTGACAAGGAGTTCTCTTATGGTCATCAATTGTTTGTTGTCAAAGCTTCCAATCCGCAAGGAAAATTGATCCAGAAAACTATCAAAGGAGAAAATAAATGGTTCAAGAAAGAAGAAATCAAAAATCTGAGAATCTTGCCTAACATACCCTACCTCATCAAAATTATTGAAAATAAGAAATTCTGCTGGATTGAAGCTGATAGATTTTTTGATGGCGAAGAATTTGGTATCGAGGTAAAAAAAGAAGTCAATTTCTGATCCTAAAACAAACTTTTCCCCGTCATCTCTTTTGGTTTCTTAAGTTGCATTACTTTAAGGATTGTCGGCGCAACATCAGATAACCCACCTTTTTTTAATTTCATTTTTCCGTTGACAATTATGAGAGGAACCGGATTTGTTGTGTGGCTGGTAATATGGTTATTCCGCATGTCTTCGGCATTGCCATGATCTGCCGTGATAAAGATCAAACCATTGAAATCTTTAACAATCTTACCAATATTAGTATCAACAGCCTCAACAGCTTGCTTGGCCGCTCGAGTATTCCCAGTGTGAGCTACCATGTCGCAGTTAGCAATATTCACGACGAAGAAGTCATAATTATCTTTCTCTTTCAATAAGATATTAACAATCTGTTCTACTTTCATCTTCGGTGTTTTGTCATAAGTGGTTACCTGCCGGCTTTTGATATGGATCCGGTTCTCGTAAGGAAAAATACATTCACATAAGCCGTTAAAAAAGTAAGTGACGTGGGCCCATTTTTCAGTTTCTGCTAACCTTAACTGCTTGAATCCTGCTTCGGCGATAACTTCACCAAGAGGATGTTGAGGAATCAGAGGAGGAAAAGCGACGGGAACTTTAAGAGCAGACTCATACTGGGTAAGAGTTGTAAATTTCAGACCAATAATTTTTTTGCGTTTGAATTTATTGAATTTACCGAGGACAAAAGCTCGTGTCAATTCTCTAGCACGGTCAGAACGGAAATTGAAAAAGATGATACTATCATTTTCATCGACAACACAAGTCCTGCCAAATATTGTCGGCTTGATAAATTCATCAGACTCACCGTTGTTATAAGCTTCCTGCAAAGCTATTAACGGATCAGCACGATGACGACCATGACAATTGACTATGCAATCATAAGCCTTATGTTCCCGACCCCAACGATTATCTCGATCCATGGCATAAAAACGGCCCATCATCGAGGCTAGTTTACCAACACCAAGTTTTTTCATCTTACGTTGAAGTAATTTGATGTATCTAGCCGCAGATTTAGGTGGTGTATCTCTGCCGTCGAGAAAAGCATGAACATAAACTTCTTTAACACCACGTTTTTTAGCCAGTTTTAACAAGGCGAAAAGATGATCAATATGTGAATGAACACCGGAATCACTTAAAAGGCCGAGAAGATGCAGTTTCTGATGCTTGTCCGCGGCATGATCGACAGCTTCCAACAGAGATTTATTTTTGAAGAAAGAACCGTTTTTGATGGCTCTGTTAATCCTGAGTAAGTCAGTAGTGATCATCCTTCCTGCACCTAAAGTTAAATGACCCACTTCAGAATTGCCCATGAAGCCCCGAGGAAGGCCAACAGCTGAACCAAAAGCCTGCAATAGTGTATGAGGCTGCGTCTGCCATAAGTTGTCTAATATAGGTGTTTTTGCTTGTTTAATGATGTTGCCGCTTCTTTCTTGACGATAACCGTAACCATCCAAAATCAACAAGAGAACTTTTTGCATATCTTAAGGAATATTTTTGGATAGATAAATGTTTTGTTGGAAGGGTACATTTCGAAAAGTGAGTGATTTGCGTGTCCTACTTCGAATACCTCAACCGTATACTATGTATACGAACGTGGTATTCTTCGTCTGGTCAAGTCAAGTTTGTCTTTGACAAACCTTGACAAACCCGACCACGACGGTCACACAAATCACTCAGAAAATGAACTGTGCCGTTGGATGAAAAGAAAAAAAAGGAAAAATTAACCCAATAAATTTTCAATCCCCTCAGCTAACTTTGCTTGGTTACCTTCTTGAGCGGCATCCAGCAATGATTTTAATTTTTCAGTGTCATAACTTCTTATTTCAGGTGAAGAGAAATTGACTGAAAAATAACGGTTACGTTCAGGCGGAGAATCTTGTAAAAGATCAGTTCTTCCTTCCGCTACGTTCCATGCTTCCTGAATCTTGCTAACTTTTCTCGTTACACGATATTCAGCTGCTCCAGGCTCGTCATCCATCTCTTGGTAAATTTCACGACTAAAGATAACATCTAATCCTGGTGCAAAAATGCACTGGTTGGTATAGGTTTTTCCCTGGCCGTGTTCTGTCCGTGTATAATTTAGTGTTTCCATAGAAGGAAGAAATGTGAAAGACCATTAAAAAGAAAATGCTTTGCCGAACCCGAACTAGAATCTTACCGCTGGAAAATGGTGATGAAAAAATAGTTAAGAAAATGAAAAAATTGTCAAATTAACTAAGTAATCCCACAAAATATTTTTCATGTTCAACAATTTGTTCGTCTTCTGATAATCCTGCTATGCTTTGCCAGAAATGCAAACCTTCAGAATGTTTTTTGTGATCAATCAGTTCTTCTAATTCCTGTTTTTCAAAAATAGCTAAGTTTCTTAATCGCTTCAAATCCTCTTCTTCGTTATGCAGTCCAGTCATAACCATACTAAAAGCCATGTCTGAAACAACAGAATGCCATTTAGAGGGATTATTTTTTATTACAGAGGCTAATGTTTTAATATCTTCATCCAAAACAGCTAAAAGAGAATCCATTTTTTTAAACGTAGCAGCAACCTGTTCTGTCCAATTCTCTATTTTTTTAATATGTGTTTGATGTAATCTAGCTAAATATTTCCTAGTTTTATGGCTTTCTATAAGGTTCCTCAAAATATGGGCATATTCTTCTATCAGTGCTAGGGATTTTTTTGCTTTAACTTTATCATCCTCATTATCTAAAGAACGAGGAACAAATTTCAGTAAAATTATTAGTTTATCAATGAATACAAATGTATGTTTCATCTAACAGATTAAAAAAAGTTCATATATAAATTAATCGATATTTTTTAACCTGCCAAAGTTCATTTATTTTTCTTTTTGTGTTACATTCACTCGGCAATGGAGAACTCCACTCCATTCAGTTTAATGAATATAAACGGGAGAATCGGGTTAAAGACCATTACAATAGTTGTAATCCAAAAGATTAACTACCTTTGCGGACAAAGCCAGAAAAAGGAAAACATTTATAAATAAACTAGGATAAAACGCTAACTATGGAATTTAAAGTAGTAGAAGAGACTAAGATCAGGCTGGTTTTTCAGCTGATTGGTGAAACTCATACTTTCTGTAATATTCTGAAAGAAGAATTGTTGCGCGTTGAGGGAGTGGAAGTAGCAACCTACACGATTGCTCATCCTTTGATTGGCGTACCTGAATTTTATCTGGAAACTAAAGGTATAGAACCAAGAAAAGCATTGAAAGATGCTTTGAAAAACCTGAAGAAGAAGGCTGAAGAATTCCAAAAAGAAGTAGCTAAACTATGAGGTTTTTTCTCGCTCTCGGTTCTGATCTTGGTGCTAAGAAAAAAAATATTCTTACTGTTTTAAGACTGCTCAAAAAAAATGGTTCTATTAAGATATCTTATTCTATGGAGACAAGATTATTGCTGAAGGAGATTTAGTTATACCTCATCCACGGTTAAAGGAAAGAAGATTTGTCTTAGGACCATTAAATGAGAGCCCTGCTGAATTTATCCATCCTGTTCTAAAGAAGAAGGTTAGTGATATGTTATAGGAACTGGGGGAACAAGATGACGGCCAACAATCAAGTCAACTACCGGAGTGAAAAGTTGGGGTCTCATTCTAAGAGCATCACATAAATCTTCTAAGAGAAATTTTACTAATTGAACCCCCTGTTTATTCCCCAATTCTCCATCGAATCGGCCAACATAAGTTGTCGTTAACATGGGAAGTCTAAATAGCTTACTATTTGAGAAAAGTTTAGGATGGATGATTGATTCTTGAGAAAGTTTTTTGACGACAGTATACAGTGAAAGTTCTCTTTCAGCCAGTTCTTTTTCATAATCAGCTGCCGCAACGACACGAAGTGGAGTTTGATAAAGGTTGTAGAACGCTTGTCTTAACTGTGAATCATGGTCATCACCAAGATAAACCGGTGAATCCAGGGTAGTGCTGAGTCCGACATCCGTCTTTCTAAGGTAAACATTGTTGGTGCTATCCATTAGCAAAAGATCAACGGCAGGAATCTGTTGAGAAACCTCGCCGAACCGACTGAATTCAAGAGTGGCACGAATGAAATAATCCCTGATGCTAGATACATTCTGGTAGTTACCTTCCAGGTCAAGAACTCTTACCCGTTTGCTAGCTATGCTGCTACTCATTATTACCAAAATGTCTGAACTGGATTTTAAATACTTTTGACACAAATTGCCATTTAAGCTGATGCAACCACAAAAATAATTTATATTAGGACCATCTCAAAGAATCCATGTTAGACAAAGGTACATGCTTGAGGTTCTATAAAAGGAGGGATATCCAGGAAGCGATGGTGCAGCATGCCAAAGACAAGGAAGTAGGTGTGCGTTTCGGCAATGGTTTCGGGAAAAGGCCGGATATCCTAACTTATCCGCAAGATGTTCTGGAATTGGCGAAAAATGGAGTCACTTCATTCCATGCTTCCGAGGAGATATGGTCAAACCCTTTAGCGATAAGCAGTGATCTTTCCCGCAAGGAGCTGGAAGAATTACGCAAAGGTTGGGATCTGGTCTTGGATATCGATTGCGTGGTCATGGAATATAGCCGGATCTGCGCTGATCTTGTAGTTAAATTTCTGGAATATTGCGGTGTTAAGGACTTCAGCTGCAAGTTCTCAGGAAATAAAGGATTCCATCTTGGTGTTCCTTTCGAAGCATTCCCAAAAAAAGTTGGAGATAAAGAAACTTGTGATCTTTTTCCTGATGCACCCCGTAAAATTGCCGCTTACATCACAGAGAATATCAAAGAAGAATTAGCGCGGCGAATCCTAGCTTTTGAAAACAATGAGATTTCCCGGATCAGGGAAAAAGTAAATTTGCCCCCTGAAGAAATTGTCGTCTATGAACAAGAGATACCAAGACTGCAGGTGGATAAATTTTTAGAGATCGACACAATCCTTATCTCTTCCCGCCATCTTTACAGGATGCCTTACAGCCTGCACGAAAAATCGGGATTGGTAAGTTTGCCGATCGATCCGCAACGGGTCATGGAATTTGAGAAGCCATTAGCTGAACCAGATAAGATATTAACGCCGATGTTCAAGTTTCTGGAAAGAGATGTCTCCGGTGAAACTGGCAGAAGGTTACTGCTGCAAGCATTGGATTTCGAGGTCAAATTACAGGAAGAACGGGAAGAGCACAAAACATTTGAAGAAATCCAGATTGAATCACCGATCACAGAAGATTTTTTTCCGCCTTGCATCAAGAAAATCCTTAAAGGAATGGAAGATGGCAAAAAAAGAGGTATTTTTGTGTTGATGAATTTTCTCGGTAAAGTCGGCTGGAGCAAGGAAGAAATCAATGCTTATCTTAAAAAATGGAATAAGGAAAAAAATCCTGAGCCATTGCGGGAAGTATATCTCAACGGCCAGATGCATAGTTTCAAGGCTGGCGACAAATTACCGCCAAACTGCGATAATGAAGGCTATTATAAGGGTTTGAACGTCTGTGAACCCGACGGCTTGTGCCAGAAGATCAAAAATCCCGTAAATTACACTGTCTTAAGATGGCGGCAATGGTTAAGGTTCAAAGAGGAAGATGAACAGAAAAATTCGCGCAAAAAAAAGCAGGATGCTGAGGAGGGAGAAATCAATCCTAGCAAAATGAATCCTAGTGAAAAAAACGCTAATGAAAAAATTGTGGAAAGGGATGATGTGTAAAAACTTTTTATAAATCTGCTTCAACTGATTTTTAGTATGCATTTTAATCCGTATAATATCAATTTCTCTCCACAAGAATTAGTGCAGGAATTAGACAGGTATATTGTTGGTCAGCAGAGGTTGAAGAGAGACGTGGCCTTGACGTTATGGAATCATCTAAATTACCTGCAGTTGCGAGATGCCGAAAAAGCAGGGAACATGGAAAAATCTAACCTGTTTATCTGGGGACCTACCGGAACAGGAAAAACCGAAACCTGCAGAAAAGCGTTTGAAATACTTGGTTTGCCCCACTTGATCGTGGACATAACTTCTTACACGGATGCGGGTTACATTGGTAATAAAGTAGAAAATATAGTCCAAAATTATCTTGCTAATATAGGAGATATTGAAATTGCCAGATATGGCGTGATCCATATTGATGAGATTGATAAGAAACATAAAAATGAAAGAGCGGGAATAGATGTTTCTGGAGGTCGAGTCCAACATCAATTATTAAAGATAATTGAGGGAGAAAATGTAGCCTATACGCGGAAAGCAGAAGATAACAAATCAAAAGGAAGTGAATCATTTTTTGATACTGCGGAATTATTATTTTTTGTTTCAGGGGCCTTTGAAGGTATTGAAAAACAAGCTAAATTTAGCCAACAGAAAAAAAGTTTAGGATTCCAATCTGAGAGAAGGCAAAAAAATAAAACTTCTTCTGAGCCAACATTGGATGATTTCAGGAGTTATGGTATGCTGCCCGAGTTTCTGCGCAGGTTTGGCACTTTTTCCAGGACAGAAAAATTGAACGAAGAAGACTTATATAACATCTTAAAATTGGAAACATGCAAACCGATCAATTCTAGCGTAGAAAATTTCCAAAGATCCCAGATAGAATTAGCCTTTTCAGATGAATCATTAAGAAAAATAGCTTCGATAGCGGCCAAGCAGGGAACCGGCGCTTCAGGATTAAAAGCAGTAATTAATAGTGTTCTTAACGATTTTCAATATGAGTTAGCTGATAGAGATATTTCTCGATTGTTAATCACAGCAGAAATTGTAGAAAACCCTCGGGCAGAACTTGATTCGTTAGTGAGGGAATTAGCGTCCAAAAAAAATAGGGTCAAAAAAAGTATTTTTTCTGCTGCTGACCAAGATGGACCTGAAGATGATGAAAAAGATGACTGGCCCCCGAAAACACCACAATCCTATCGATTGGAACTGGAATCGCGCGGAATCAATTTCACCTTAGCCAGAGTAAGTTCCCTTCACCTTTGGGAAAAAGGTTACACCTTGGAACAAGCGTTGGACTTATTTGTTGCGTACAATGATAGAATCGATAATTATGAAGTTGAATTTTTTTCTAAGTATGAAAAAGGATTAACCATCTATCAACAAACAAGAGCCTTGGTCATCGGTGAGGACCTTAATCATGAATTCACTAATGTGGAATTTGTCTTAGACAACAGGTTTAAATTTTTTAATCATGTACAAGAAATAAAAGGATCACCGTTGGAGGTGATAGCTCTAAACGTGAATGATTTTAAGAATCCAGACAGGTTTTATCAACGGATAGTGAGAGGCAAGTTATGGTAATGACTTTTGAACAGGCGGTGGAAAGGGAGGAGTTAAGACAAAGATTCATCGATCAATTCCCGCAACCGTTTTATGTGCAGGAAGTGAAGTACGAGGAAAATTTTTTAAGTGAAGATCATATGATGCTTGCTTATCCTCATCATTTAGCACAATTTTATATCCCCGGTACAACAGGCAAGGTTTTAGTCTTGCCAAACTCTTTTCCAGGCAAGCATAATAATACTGATGATTTTGCCTCTTCTTTGATAGACCACGAATATTTTCATCTGAGAGATTTTTTTTCCAGGCCAGCTTTATCTATAACTCCGAAATGGGTGGTAATCGGTTTGATTTATGGCACGACAATTACACCACGGGCTCTTAATGGGCTAAACTGGTTAGCGGATAACTACTTAGATACTGAGATTAGAGCTTGTGAAAATCAGATGAAACGTTTTAAAAAAAGGGACTGTTCAGAGAATTATATGAAGCATATCGAGCAGTTAAGGGATTATCAACTTGATCTAAAAAGTGATTTCAACAAAGGATTAGAGGTCTTAGCTCCTTTCTTTAACCAAAAAATTTATAAATAACCCCCTTTTCAAGCTAAAATATCAGTCCGAGTTAACGCGCCTAGGACTAAATCATAGCGTGTTCTTAGACTATCTAAAAAATGGCAGAAAAGGAAGCTAAACAAGTAGAAGTTAAACAGGCAAGCGATTTCAAACACATAGTGCGTATTGCTAACGTTGACGTACCAGGTGATAAAGCTGTACGTGTAGCCATGACCAAAATCAAAGGTGTAGGTATCAATTTTTCTGATGTTGTCTGCGCTGTTACCAAGGTTAATGGTACCATTAAAGCAGGTAATTTGAGCGCAGCTGATGTAGAAAAGTTAAATCAAGCTCTTAGTGATCCGATCGGAGCAGGAATCCCGGTTTGGATGTTTAACAGAAAAAAAGATTATGATAGCGGTGAAGATAAGCATATTTTAACTGGAACCTTAGGTTTCATACAAGAAAACGATCTTAAAAGGTTAAAGAAAATCAAGACCCTGAGAGGTATGAGGCACCAGAAAAAACTGCCGGTAAGAGGTCAGAGAACCAGATCAAATTTCAGGAGAAGCAAAGGAAAAGTTGTCGGTGTTAAGAAGAAGGCAGCTGGTAAGAAATAAGTGAAGAAAGATGGGAGATCCTAAAAAATTCAGAAAGAAATATTCAACGCCTAGCCATCCTTGGCAAAAAACGGCGATAGAAGAAGAAAAAGTTGTCAAAAGAGAATATGGTCTAAAAAACAAAAGAGAGATCATGATCGCTAATTCTTTCCTTAAAAAGTATAAGGATATCGCTAAGAAATTGATCGCTTCCAAGACCGTGCAAGGCGCTAAAGAGAAGCAGCAAGTCTTAGAAAAATTACAGAGATTGGGCATATTAGGTTCAACTTCAGAGTTGGACCACATCTTAGGTTTAAGTGTTCAAGATGTTTTAAATCGAAGACTGCAAAGTGTCATCTATAGGAAAGGTCTGGCTCGGACTATGGATCAAGCTCGACAGTTTATCACCCACCGTCATATCATGGTTGGTGAAAATGAAATAACTTCCCCCTCATATTTAACTTCATTAGAAGAAGAAATAAATCTTAGTTTCAAAGCTAAATCAGCTTTAGCGGATCCTGAACATCCAGAACGAGCTGTGGTTAAGAAAGAAGCACCGCAAGAAGCAGTAAAAACAGAAGTCAAAGAGGAGAAGAAACCAGAAGTCAAGGTTCTTCCTGATGATGATACTGGTGATGATCTGGAAGTGGCGGTTGTTGAAAGTGAAGAACCAGTAATTGCTGATGAAAGTGAAGAAGCCGGAGCTGAAGAAGCTACAGAGGATAAAGAATGAGAGAAAGAACATCTGCACCGAGGGAAGAAGATCATTTTGACAAGACTTCTAGGAAACCGATCAGATGGGGGATCGCTCACATCTATTCATCCTATAACAACACAATCATTACAGTAACTGATATTACTGGGACTGAAACCATCGCTAGTTCTAGCGGAGGTCAAATTGTCAAGTCTGATCGGTTAGAAAGTTCACCTACTGCGGCGATGGGTATGGCTAAAAAAGTGGCTGAAATCTGTAAAGAGAAAGGAGTCAGCGGTCTTTATATCAAAGTCAGAGCTAAAGGCGGTCATAATGGTCCAAAAAATCCTGGTCCGGGAGCACAAGCCGCAATCAGGACATTATCCAGAACTGGTATGAGAATCGGTAAGATCGAAGAAGTGACACCCGAACCGCACAATGGCTGCAGAGCTAAAGGCGGTAGAAGAGGAAGGAGGGTCTAGATGTCAATCAAGCTAACTAAAATCAAAGAAGAACGTAAAAATAACAAACTTGTTTTCAAGATGGAAAACACCAGTGTAGCGTTCGCTAACACCATCAGAAGGATGGTCGTGGAAGAAGTTCCTACCTTGGCAGTTGAAGATGTTGAAATCAAGGATAACAATACTGCCTTGTATGATGAAATGTTAGCTTTAAGATTAGGTCTATTACCGATCAAGACGGACCTGAAAAGTTACAAGTTGAAAAGTGAATGTAAATGCGGCGGTGAAGGCTGCGCGCAATGTGAACTAAAAATTACGCTTAAAGGCAATAAAAAAGGATACCTGAAAGCTGGAGAAGCGCAATCTGCTGATCCGAAGTGCACCTTTGTTTATGAAAACATGATTGTAGTAAAACTGCTGGTAAAACAGAAAGTTGACGTGGTAATGACCGCAATTTTAGGTAAAGGTAAGGAACACGCAAAATGGAGCGCCGGCTGGGCTTACTACAAAAAAGAAGCCAATGTTAAAGTTGGGAAAGTTGAAGATGCCGAGAAAGTTGCGAAAGCATGTGTTGACGGAGTATTTTCCCTGAAAGGAAATAAGCTGGAAGTCAATCAAGATAAAGTCAATGATTCACAATTATTAGAGTTTTATGCTGATTTAGACAAAGGCATAGAAATTGATTATACTGATAACATCATCTTCACCTTGGAAAGCTGGGGGCAATTAGGCCTAAAACAGATCTTAGACGAAAGCGCTAACATCTTAATCAGCAAATGTGAAGAATTAGAAAAGGCATTATAAAATGGTTAAAAGAACAGGTCCAACAAATTTTGAACTACAAGAACTTTTACTAAGTTTAGAGTCAAAAGCTCTAGAGAGTAGGTTCTGGAAAAGAGTAGTTAGGGATCTAAAGAAGCCGACCAGACAAAGAAGAACTGTCAATGTTTACAAGATCGATAAGAATGCCCGGGAAGGAGAGATGGTGCTAGTACCAGGCAAAGTTCTAAGTGTCGGTGAATTATCTAAGAAAGTTGACGTCTGTGCTTTCCAGTTTTCAGAAGAAGCAAAAAGAAAGATTACTGAAGCTAAAGGCAGAACCTTATCACTAAAACAATTATTATCAGAAAATCCAGAAGGAAAAAAAGTGAGGATTCTAGGATGATAAAAAGGAAAACTATCATTTTTAGCACAGAAAAATGGAACATTTTTAGTGCAAAAAGACGGAGTCTTTTTAGCATACAAAAAACCAGAGGTTTTTTCGCATGAAGATTTACAACGGAGAAAATATGATCTTAGGACGATTAGCGGCCAGAGCGGCCAAAGACGCCTTACTAGGTGAAACAGTAAGGGTTGTCAATTGCGAAAAAATCGTTGTCAGCGGAAAAAAAGAAAATGTCTTTGCTGATATGCAGCAAAGAAGAGATAGGAAAGGATATCCGACCAAGAGCGCTAAACACGCTAGGTTAGCTGACAGGTTTGTCAGAAGAGCGATCAGAGGCATGCTACCTTGGAAACAGACCAGAGGTAAAGAAGCTTTTGACCGGATAATGTGCTACACGGGCGTGCCTGAAGAACTGGAAGGAAAAGAACTAATCATAATTGAAGATGCAAATGTCCAGAAATTACCTACTTTGAAATATACCACTGTAGGCAAGATTGTTAGACAATTAGGTGGAAAAGAATGAAAAGTATTCAAGCTAAAGGAAAGCGGAAAAGAGCAGTAGCCAGAGCTACCCTGCTTCAGGGAAATGGCAAGATCAAGATCAATGGTATCGCCTTAGATAATTTTGGCAACAGTTCCATCAGATTGAGAGTTTCTGAACCTTTGGTGTTAGCTGGTGAAACGATGAATAAGGTTGATCTTAACGTAACAGTTTTAGGCGGTGGAGTGAGCGGTCAGGCTGATGCGATCAGGCTAGCTATCGCCAGGACTTTAGTTGAACATGATCAAAAATTAAAAAAGTCTTTTGATGATTATGACAGGTTATTGCTGGTAGCAGATGTAAGAAGAAAAGAAACCTGTAAACCAAACGATTCCAAAGCTCGCGCGAAAAGACAAAAATCCTATAGGTGATTACAAAAAATGATAATTCCAATCAGATGTTTTTCCTGCGGGAAACCAGTAGCACACTTGTACGAAGAGTTTAAGGAAAGAGTAGAAAAAGGCGATGAAGCTAAAAAAGTCATGGATTCCTTAGGTTTGGAAAGATACTGCTGCCGGGGATTGTTCCTAGGACATGTTGAACTCATTGATATTGCCGGCGAGTTTAAACGCGGATAAGATTTTGTTTAGTTTAATTTTTTAATTCTTTATCATTTGTTTCTTAGTATTAATCATCATGGAAAAAGTTTCAGATAATTCTGACTGGTTAGATAAGATTAAGTTAGGATGAATTAGATGAGGTAGATTAGATTTCAATCAGAATTACACTTAATATACCTAGTCCAATACCAAGCTTGTTTATCATCGATATCTCTTCATTAAAATAAAGAACACCTACGCCGACAACAAGGATTAAATTTAGAACGGTAAATATAGATATGGCTTTTGACAGAAATTGATATTTTAATGAGATTGCCCAGAAAATGGTACCAATAAAATAGATAAAAAGACCGGTATAAAGCAGGATGTTCCTGCTATCAATGGACCATTTCTTAAAAAAAATATCTCCAATGACTTCTATCACAACGGCTAAAGTTACCAAACCATAAAATCCTAGCTTTAAAACTAATTCTGAAACCATAATGTTGTGGATATAAAATTATTTTTAAATGTTACTACTGTTGCCGATCTGTTTTCATTTCTCCTAAGCTCTCTAAAATATACATCCTAAACCAAGCGAGGAAAAGAAGCAAGACAGCAGAATTTATCACCAGCAATAAATTTGGTTGGTAAAGGAAATGACGGTTTACGGGAATCAATAAAAGGCTTATTATAATCAATGAAAGTGTGGAGAAAAAAATCACTATTAATATTTTTTTGAGATTCTGCTTGAATAAACTAAATCCAGCGCCGATTGACTCCCAGATTTTATATCTGTTGATGAATGAAAGATAGATTAGGAAACAGAAACTTAAGAAGAAAAGGATCAAGATACTACTGATGATGCTTAAAATGTAATTAGAGATGTTTGTGGAAAAATTTACCAGAAAATAATTGAGGATTAATCTCAGGACAACATACACTAATAGGTATATTAACAAGAAAATGAAAATGATTACATTCAATCCCGTCCAGCGCCATAATTGTTTCTTCACTTTAAACTCTTTATTGGTTAATTTAGACCAGAGATATTTCCGTGACAAAGAAAATAGCATTAGAACGGCAATAAGTAAGATTAGAGAACCAAAAATGAAGTAAAAGGTAAAACTCTTCATACTGTTAAGGAATTGTTCCTGATCAACAATATTGCCCGCGAGGATCAAGGCATTGATTTCATCTGTTGTCTTGCCATTACTAATCTCAAACGCTTTAGTATTGAGAATATTGCCAAAACCAATGACTAATAACGCGATAATAAATACAGTCATAATGTCAACAAGATAAGACCTTCCCAAATTTTTCCTTGCTTTGAACGAAGCAAAGAAACTTTTAACCCATTTTGTCATGTTAAGTTTAATTCCTAGTTGATATAAAAACTTTATGGATGATGACTTAGATCAACTGCTGGACCTCACCTGAATAAGATTTTGTTGAACCGGAAGAACCGCTTCTATCTGAGTTACCATATTCCACGACACCTTTATCTAAAGTTATAAAACTAGCACATATTCGAGTTACGTCACCACCACTCTTATCGATTGGATGATAACTTGGATCAAAGACGATGCAAACACGATTGTATTTATCAGATAAATATGAAGTGATCGTTCCCCCATCAGATTCGCCGTGCGCTAAGGCAAGGACATCCTTACTTCTTAAAGCGCCACGTGAGAAGAGATATTTCTCGTTACCGTTCTCAGCGTTGTCTTGATCCAGGTAGAGATTAAATTTAATAGTCTTGCCGTCTTCATCAATGTTTACGGTGTGTTTCTCATCTTGCGGCGCTGAAACACCCCAGGAGATTTTATAGAAATAACCTTTAGCCGGTTCGGAATCTGTTGTGGAAGCATAGCAGAATTGCTCATCCTTGCAAGTTAAACCGCCTTTACAGATGAATTCTTGCTCCGCATCCTCAGCGGGGTTTCTTTCGCAGATGATAGGCGATTGCTTAGTTGAGATCTCTGCCTGGATCGAACCGACAAACTGGTATGAGCCAGAAGGAGTCATGACAAAACGAGTATTTTGACCAGGCTTATCTGAAGACTTTTGATCATCAGCTTTACAAACTTCTTGTGTAACTGACCAAGATACATCAATTTGATTTATCCAATCGGCATCAGCATTAGAACGCCATTTTTGATAATTATCTTCACCGATCAACAAGTTGCTTAACGGTTGATAATTTCTTGAATCAATAACCTTTCTGGTAAGGCCGGCATATTTACCAAAATCTCCAGTCCATTCTCCTTTAAGGATACTGCCGACAGTCGAACCTTCTATAAAACTATGTTGGTATCTTAATTGATCTTCTTTCTCTCTTAGTTGTTCTAAGCGCGCTTTATCTTTTGCATAGGAATCAAGCTGAGACAAAGCAAATTTATTTTGGGGGGTATTGATACGATCCCTATAATCAGCATCATTCTCACCAGGGTTTCTGTTAACTCCTAAAAAATCGCCGATGCCGTTAAGCTGAGAACCGCTAACTCCAGCTGGAACACCATCAGCAAATGAAACTTGTGGAAGATTTCCTTTAACCTGATTATAGGTTGACGCTAATCCTTCCAGGCTCGTCAATTTTTCTTCAAGCCTATCAGCTTCTTCATCAAGAACATCAGCTGCCTGGAAATATGACAAGCCTTCTCCTTCTGCACCTTTACCTTGACCAAGATTTGCTAAACCTTCAACTTTGGCAATAAGAGGATCTTTCTGGGATTTAACTGTAGGAGAAGCAGATAAAGGGGTGGGATTATTTTTTAATGCATCCTTAAGTTCAGACACATATTTTTTAAGTTCATTATCATCTAAATTATATTTAGATTTAAACTCAGCACTCGATTTACCTAACGCTAGAGATAAAGAAAGAATATCTTCATCGCTTAATGGCCCATCTTTTTTAATGATGTCAGTTATTCTTGTTAATGTGTTTCTATTTGTTTCTGAATTAGATTTTAAACTTGCAAGCTGCCGTTGAGAATCTTCTAGATTTTTTAATCTGATCTGGTGGATTTGCAAAGCGCCGCCAGAGTTGCATGCTGAATCAGACTGACAATCAGCAATGGTTGACTGGGTTTCAGAGATCAGTTGCTGATTTCTTTCGATCTGCGGACCCAAATTAACACTTTGTTCTAATTCTTGCAGAATCAATCTCATCTCTGCTAAATCAGCTTTTTTAGCATCAGCTAATCGTTGCTCTTTGCTGGGAGGAGCTGGAGTAGTAGAGGAAGGTGTAGTTGTTGAAGGTGTTACTTGCTCTTGGCCTGCTTGTTTTGCGAGAATCTGATCATAAGCGTCAAGAGCGGCGTTATAAGCATCAAGAGCAGCTTTTTTCTGATCTTCTGTAGCGGTACTCGAGTCTTTTATGGAATTATAAGCACTACTTGTAGTGGTAATCTTTTTTTGAGCAGCAGTAATTTCAGATGGTGATGAAGGTGCAACTTTATCACTAGCACTAATAGTATCAGTTGTTGTCTCAGCTTCTGAACCATCTGCTGCAGGAGGAGTTTTAGATTCAGTAGCATCTTTTTGTGGTGCAACTAATTCTCCACTCTGAAAGTTTAGTTGAGTAGTTTTTCCATCTTTAGTTTTTATAACTAAAACGTTGTCACCCGGATTGTTACTTATGATTGCACCTGTAGAGAGCGATAAACTTACCCCCACACCAGTGCCTAAATCAGAGTAAACATTACCATTCTTATCAGTTAATTGTAGGTTACCATTCTCTGAATTTTGAACTATTTGAAGATTGTTACTACTGAGGAAGGCATTTGTATTTGAATTATCTAAAACAGCATATCCACTCTTAGACAATATAAGATTGCTTCCACTAGGAACAGCTATAACATCACCATTACTACTGAGGGCAACTTGATATTCTCCGTTAGAAATTTTAAGAACTGTGGCTTCGGATGTATCTTTAATTATTATTTGCTTACTATCTTCAGTTAGTTCGGTCTTATAACCTTTAGCAATAAATGCATCTTTAAAATTTTCACTAACTCGAACAAGTGCAGTACCATCAGTATTAAAAACAGATACAGATGCTTCATTAGAAGGTGTAGCAGCCTCATAAATGTTTACTAGCGATTTTGCACTTTGAGGATTAGATTCAATCACCCTAGATTGATATTCATTTATCGGGTTAACTTTATTGCTCAAAATTAACTGATTAACATTATCGTAGTCATCAGCATTAGGAGAATATGTAGTAACAGATCTCATAGTGACAGCACTTATAGGATCTCTATTGAGCCAAGTCCTAGTTATAGTACCATCACTTTTTTTTTCAAGAATGTAATCATACCCCTCACTATTATAGTAATAATATCTACTTTGACCATCACCACCTGAACCAGCCTCCCCTACTAAATTCTCCTGATTGCCTCCGGTAAAGAAGTTGATTATCTTGCACCAGAGGTTGCAGGAAGTAGTTGTTGTATCAGAAGCCACGGCGGTATCGTCTTCTACCGCGCTGACTAGACTGAGCATAAGAAGTCCGATGATGAAGATTGCTGTTGTTTTTTTCATTTTACAAAATAATCCATGAACATCCGAATAATTTTTTCTTTGGAGCCAAAAAGGATATGGTCTTTAGCAATCTCTTGAGCTAAATGTTGTTTTTCCTGAAGACGTTTAGCAAAGAGCTGATGACTTACATAATGAGCATTTACTTCAAAAGGATATTTTTTAATAATCTCTAAGAGCTTCTTACTTTTACTACTGAAAATTACTAAATCCAGATCGGAACCTTTTTTTGCCCTCCCTTTAGCGTAAGAACCAAATAAGATCAATTCATAATCTTGTGAAATTTCATTTAGCAATAAGTACATTTCCGGATGATGTAAAGAAAATTTAATTTCTTTATAATTTTCTACCATCTCTAACAATGAAAATGCCGTTCTCAACGTATAATTAAATGAATAATATTTGTTTTTCCCAACTTTATTAAATTTAAGAAGACTTAATTTTTGTAATGATTCTAGCTTTCTAGAGGTGGTTTTCTGTGACAAATTGAGGGTTTTAGCAATATTAGAAACATGTAATCTAGCTTTATAGTCCCGCGTAAATAAAACTAAAAAGGGAATACTGGAAGGAAGTTTTTGACTTATATCAGTCATTTTTGACTAAACCTCTAATTTTATCAATTTCATCTTCATCTAGTTTATTATTGAATGACTTACATGAAGTTATAAACTCTTTGATTTTGTTAACATCGATTTCAACTGCCGGTTCTAGATAATATTGTACATCTATCCTCAATTTTTTTAATTTTTCAAGGAATGAAACCTGCTGTTCATTAAAATTAAAATAAGGCATTAAATATAATGTACAATCATGAATTTCACATTTAATACCAACTTTCATCAACAAAGCATAGAAAGCATTATAACAAGCATAGTAACCAGTAACTATTTTCCATTTGCCAGAAATATTAGTCATAATTAGCAAAGACTCGTCAGCATCTTTGAAATAAGCTACGCATAAATTATCGTTAGGTTCAACTAGTTCGATACCTTTTTTCTGTTTTTTGCACCAAGAGATGTTTTTCATTTTAACCTAAATTTGTTGCTGGTTCGCTATCTGCACGTGGATCATTAACAGTAGTGGAAGAAGCTGTTGCTTCCGGCGCTTGCTGTGTCAGATCGCTCACTTTGATCTTATCAGCGATGGAACAATAAGGTGAACCAGTTACTGAAGGTGTTGCTTTCACCGCTGAAGCGATAGTATTGATGATATCAAATAGTTTGTCAATGACGGTTACGGTCTTACAAACCCAAAGACCGGTGCCGCCAGTTGCTTTATCATAGCAGAAAGTATCACAAGCTAATGCGCTTGCCGCTGAGATCAATAAACCGACCGGATCCTCAAATATTTTTTTGATCAGGTCACTAAGCAATGAACCAAAATTCAAAGGTGTTAATTCAAAAACTGGCCCCGTAACATATTGACAGACTTGGCTGTCATATAATTGGTCGCAAGATTCAACTGTAGCTATGCCCTGAGGGACTTCACGACCATAACAGATAATCTTCCGGCAATGGATCTCCTGCAATTTCTGTAAGTTGTATAATATCCCTGGGACACATAAGCCGATGGAAGAAACGTAGATATTGTCGTAAAGGCTGGTTGATTGAGGCATGCCGATTATTCCTCCTGTCGCGCCATTGTAAACATCCAAGACCGTTTGCTGCCAAGCACCATACCAACCCAGCACATCACTAACCCCTTTGTCAGCAATATTAGGGTTGCAGTTTAAGACCTGAATAATAGTTTGAATAGTTTCAATGAATTCTAGACTGGTAGTCTCTCCCTCCTGAACTGCAAGACAAGTTCCCCGCAATACTGTGCCGGCAGAAGAAGTAATAACACTATCTTCAGCGACATTGGCAGCAGCGACTGTAGCGCTGCTAAAAATATCAAATATCTGTAAGACACTATTTACCACATTTAAGATACTGCTGATGTACTTGATCCAATCTAAAGCTTCAGTTACATATCTCATCGCATCAGCGAATTCATAGAAATCATTTTCTCTTATTTCAGTGATCTTTTTTGCCAAATTCTCATCTACTGAACCAAGAGAAGAATAAGCGAAGTTTACTGTGACAGGAACTTCCTCCACTTCGGGAATACGGATAGCTTCCTTGCCAGCTCTGCTGTAAACATTAAAACGGCAGACGTAACTAAAATCTTTACTAGTGAAACTCTCTTTACTACCAACAATACTACTAATATCATCAAGCGGTGAAAATTCTAAAATCAGGTTAGTGGTGACAGGTCCTTCTTTTCCTGCCGGAAAACTTCCTCCATAGAACAAGGTCCGGCTAACTTCAGGAGCATCATCTTGGCCTTCCGCAGGACTGCAATCAAGAGCTTGCAGTCTTAACATCCTAGCGGAAGGATTCGCAGCCCGGAAAGTTATCTGCAACGGCATCCTTGTATAAGTCAGTCCGACAGTATCTAGATCGATGAAGTTTAATGTCTGCTTAACATCGCTTTTTCCCACTGACCAATACTGCCCTTCCTCACTCACTCCCAGGATGTCAAAATGATAAAGACCGCTGCTTGCTGAAGACAATTTTAAATTGCTGCCGGCAACCCAAGAGTCAGCTAAATTGCCGGCACTATCAACTAATTGGAAAGAGATTTCTGCATTGGTCTTAGCTAATAATGGTTTTTCTACCACGAATGAACAGTCCCAAGTTTCTGGTTCAACTTCATCGCAGACTTCATTGCTGAAAGTTACCCAGCCAGCTTGATTATTTTCTGCTTCAGGATAAGCAGCGCTGGGACCGCTGATTAGATCATTAACATTGATTTTAAACTTAAAACCGGTCTTCTCTTTGATTGTAGCGGTAATTTGTAATAGATCACCGCTCTGGAAATAATCTTTGGCGCCAATTTCAGAGATACCAAAAGCAGACAATTTTTCAACTACAGATTTAGTAGCATCGACAATAAGGGAAATATCAGGTAAATCTGCTTGATTACCGGCAATGTCTTTTAAATCATTCAAACTTATCCGTAGAGTATCACCATTGGAACCAATTCTACCACTGGTCTTCCAGAGGCAGAGATAATTACCGTTATCCAGTAACTCACATTCATCTGGAGAAGCTGTTTGTGAACCACCCAAAGAACCAAGATTGGCGCTGATACTACCTAGATCAACACCCGAACCTTGATCAGAAACTTCTAGAATGATAGTATTTTGTTCGTTATTAACGTAATAGCTATCAAGGTATTTCCCCGTACTGCCAAAACCGACAATCTGCGGAGCCTGAGTATCGCTCTGCAGATCAACCGAATGGACATCTTGTTCAGCTGTATTACCTTTGCTATCCTTGGCAGCTACTTTAATCACCACCGGAGAAACTGGCTGCACCAAAACATTAGACCAGATACAACGTAAAAGATTGCCGCCGATACCATTACAAACGGGAATAACACTGCTGATCTCGGCATTTTCGGAAGCAGCGCTGATACTTACCAGAGGTGTAGATTCCTCAATATCGATAATAATGTCTGTACGTTTAGGGAAAGGCGGAATGTATTCTCCAAAAGTTGTAAGATTCATAGTCGAGGAAATTTTTGGCGCCACAACATCGATGAATCCGGAAATAGTACCCGAAACAGCTGAATGGCCGAGACGGTCAGTAGCCTGCACTTTAACTTTTCGCCAGCCTTCACCACTGAAGGAGCCAGTTAACTCTTCAGAGAAAGTTTGCGTCAAATCCTGTGTGAATGAATTCAGAATTTTCAGGACAGAACCGCTTTCGGCATCAAGAATTTTCGCTTCACTTAGACCGACGGCAAAAGCAGGATTTTCGTTAATTCTAAAATCAAGGTAAACTTTGCCGCTTTCATCCTGAGCAAAATTGTTGATTACAACATCAGGAGCCGAACCATCTGCTTTGATGGTGTTAACCGTAGAAAGTACCTGGGCTGGTAAACCTTGCTCTAGATAATTGTAAAGAATTTGGAACTTGTATTCACCTTCAGTAATACCATCACTTAACGGACTAACGTAGCTGCATAACAAGCCGGAAATATCTTCCTGACAGGATTGGAACGGACGCTGGTTAGTGCCAACTTGTACTTTTAAATCTTCAGGGTTGACTGGACTGCCAGCAGGTAAGTTAGAAATCAAGGCTTCAACTGTCCAGGTGTCGCTGTTAGCATCTATATATTGATTGATGCCATCTTCGCCCTGATTTTTGGTGACCTTAACATTAGGAGCTGCTAAAACCTGCGCTGAGTATAAGGGCAGCATAATGATCAGGAAAATCATGAACAGTCCATTAAATCTTCTTATTGTCAAATTCATCTTTAACTGAATTGCGGCTCCAAATATTTTCTAAGCACCTGCTTCCCGGAAAGCTGAGCCAGCAAGGAAGGAACTTGCAAGTCCTCAACTAATTTTCCCGGCGTGTTGATGATTTTTTCTGAACAGGATTCAGCGATCAAGATGCTATCACACTGTTCTGCTGTCGTCTGTATTGATTCGGGCACAGCAGTAATATCCTGGACGGGAACTGTGAAGGTTAATAAGTTTGAGACGTATAAATCTTCCGGCGTGACTTTAAAGTAAGCAGCTTCAGATTCCCAAAGCAAATTACCTTCAATATACTCCGACAAAGATTGAGCAGTGATATCGAAACATTTCTGTGATTGCCAAGTGATGATATCATAGCTCTCACATCTTTTATCTGATGGTATGGTTATCTCCTGTTTAAGTGTTGCCATCGCCGTAACTTTGTAATACCCTGGCACTAAATTCATCGTGGAGATTTCATCACCAGAGACGCTGATTGTCGTAAAGTAAGGATCCTCAATAACTTCATCATGCAAACCCTTGACTCTTTCTAAGGTGATAAAAACCTGCTCGTTGCCGGCTAAATTTTTAGGTTGATTGATGAAATAGTAATCATTGAATTTGCTGATACTGGAATTAGCCTGGAAACTTAGCAGTGGTTCACCCTGCAATAGGCTAGCTCCTTGATTGAAGAAACATTGCTGAGCGGCTTTCTTGCAACTGATATCTTTAAATGGGATGACACCAAGGGCTGCTCCTTCAGTGTAACTGCATCTCAAAGGAGTGACACATTTTTGAAGTTCTTTTTTCTTGACGGTAACATTAATACTCTTGACCTTATTTAGCTCAACAACTTTTTCGGACATGCCTGCAACAGCATAACCAATAAAACCAGGATTATTAATATTGCTGTAGGTGTCAATCGGATAGAATGCGCTAAGATAAGCAGGATCAATAAAATTTATCACGCCGCCGTAAGCAGCAGGATATTTCTCACTGGAAACACCATCGCTATCAGTTACACCGATGTCGCATTCAGCCTGATCAGGGATCGTAAAGCCTATCGAAACATTAGCTAACGGCTCTTTGGTATAAGAATCAATCACTAAAGTCTGGATCAATTCCGTATTTCTTTGCTCCGTAGCACAAGCCAGAGAGTTTATCTGTTGAGCTGCAGGAATAGTTAGTTCAGTATCTGTAGGAACACGATTATTGCGAATGTTGGATTCCAGAGAAAAAATAAATTTATAACCTTGACCGCGCAAAGCAGCAGGATCTTCTAAGGTTACCATCACAGGATAGCTGATATCATAATGTGTGTCATAAGTTTGCTGAGCAAAATTTAAAACTTGAAAATCAATGAACAGGTTATCCGGTTTTATGATGCCATCTTCACTGTTGGTAGAAAAGAATATTGGCCAGTTGAAGTAATCAAAATTGATATTTAAATCATCAGCGCCAGTCAAGGGCAAGACCATGTTGTCAGCGACTTTCTGCGCGAGCAGTTCACCTTCAGGATAAATAGCATAATTAAAATTGGAACTGCCGAGGTAACGCAGCAGCGGAACATAAGAAGTCAGCAAAGACTGGAAGTTGTCATGCAAAGTATTCTCATTCCAAGAATAAGGAGAGAATAATTTAAAGCCGGTAGAAGATATCGGAGCGAAGGCAGCGAAATCTTTTCTGCTGTAAACAGATAGTAATTCTAGACCTTGCTTTTCTAAAAACTTGTAATCACGTTGCGTGTTTAAGATATTGGAAGCTACATCATACAAATGCTGTAAATCAACATCTAATTGCACAGCAAATCTTTCTGATGATTCCTTGACATCTCCTAAAGAAGCCTCCACAGGCATCTCAACAATAACATTGACCGCTCCGGGAACAACCTTAACTTGAACATCCTGGACAGCACCCTGCTTGATACTGTAACCTTGAGCGGTAAATGCAGAATAATCATCCAAACAAAAGGATAGTTTTTCTTTGATATCCCGAGCCAACTGCGCTTCGATGCTTAACTGCGAATCTTTGTCAGCGCTTAATTCTGGTTTATGAGAAGAGAAAGTTATGGTTTTTTGCTCATCAGGCTGAGAATTGTATAACCAGTAAGGTAGCAAAAGATTATTGAACTCCAAACCATCGGCATTGGTAGGGTTTGTTGGTGAAAAAGTGCCGACTAAATCTGGATAAAGGTAGCCACCTTGCTCACCGAGGCTGATCAAGGAATCGGTAGAAACCTGATCCAGACAATTTTGGGTGAAAGCTTGTAGGGGAGTAAAACCTTCCGGAGCACCGACGACAATCTGATCACCAGCAACACTGACCTGCTCTTTAGAAGTGGTCTTGATAACAAATAAAACGCCGGCAAAAACAAAAAGAATAATAATGCCAATGATGATAAAAACAGTGATCTGACCTTTCTTAGAAACAAGATTAGTTCTAGCAGTACCAAAATTACCCCTTTTGACATCCATCTTATAGATTAATTGTAATTATTTTCTCTATATAAATGTTATGCGTGATTGTGGTTTTACTAGGGCATGATTAAGACAAAGATGTCAATATTATTTAAAACAGTAAACTGGTCTTATCGTTGCAATGATTGAAATACCCACTTTCTCCATGTTAAGGCCTGGTGTTTATGTGAAAGAAGAACCATACCGGCGGGTACAGGAGGGACTTAAGGAATACC
>Ga0210057_1002094_pt1 | contig 28968 bp, 37 predicted proteins | sample CryGeyCG2114_010_2_FD_183968 | JGI IMG/M metagenome (GOLD analysis project Ga0210057, IMG submission 183968) | Groundwater microbial communities from aquifer - Crystal Geyser CG10_big_fil_rev_8/21/14_0.10 (SPAdes) (version 2) | ecosystem: Environmental > Aquatic > Deep subsurface > Groundwater ...
TTCAGCTTTTCGTAAAAACTATAGTCTCCCTTTTCTGAAATAATGACAAAATCAATGACGGAAATTCCCATTATTTCTCCTGCTTGTGCGATTTTTTCAACAATCTCAACATCTTTCTCGCTCGGCGCTGAATCACCTGACGGATGATTATGGACAAGAATCACACTTGCGGCGTTGAGTTCTGTTGCTGGATAAAAAATCTCTCTTGGATGTAGTAATGTTTTATCAAGTAACCCGACACTGATAATCTCTTTTTTTAATAAAACATTTCTTGCGTTGAGATACAGACAAACAAGATGTTCTTTTTTCTTATCTCTCAAATCGTACGTCAAGGAAATAACATCTTGAGAATTGTTGATTTTTATTTCGTTTGTCTGGTCGTCTGTGTAAAATCTTTTTACCAAAGAAATTGCTGACGCAATTTGTAATGCTTTCGCTTGTCCGATTCCGGAGATTTCTTGCAAATCATCAACTGTGATATTCAAAAAGTCCTTACCAAATTTTTTGATGATTTGTTGAGATAATTGTTGAACATTTGTTCCCTTTATTCCACTTCCAAGCAAAATCGCCAAAAGATCACTTTTTGAAAGTGCTTCAGGGCCTTTTTTGAGAAATCTTTCTCGTGGCCTATCAATTTTTGGAATGTCTTTAATCTTTGCCATGTTTATAAATTGTTTTCATCCATTAACTCACGAATGGTTTTCCCTTTGAATGTCCAAAAAATCGTTCCTTGAACAGCTTTCCACTCCTTATCAAAGTTATCTTTCAAAACTTTTTGAGCAGATTTTGAAAGTGAGGTTTTTCCACCATGGTAAATAATAGAATTTCCTTTACCAACGGCTGCGACAATATTTTGATGTATCTCATCACCTTCTTTGAATTTCAGAATATCGCCTTGCTTTATGCCAATTTTTGCAAATTTTCCCTTCACTTCTGATTCTTTTTCAGGAGCAATGTGTTTATTGTCAAAAATAAAATCACATACTCGCTCGGGGTGTACTTCCAAAAATTCACGTTTGCGATTGATTCTTTGTTTTGCGAAATGTTGTAGTATTTTCTGTTCCAAAATTTCGGCATTTTTCAAATCAAACTTTTCGTAAATTTGAAAGCGTGTTGGAGTTGATGTCTTGTTTAAATCTCTGAGACGTTTTTCAACATCACTCGTTATTCCAACTTTGCAGATGTTGGGCATAGAGATATTGGTGATGATGTACAAGTAGTTTTTCATAACTATTTCAAAAGTCTATCTACCGATACGCCGAGCGCATCCGCGATGCGCTTAATGGTCGAAAGGGTCGGGTTCGTCTTCCCATTTTCTATATTGCTTACGAAACTTCGGCTCACGCCGAGAGTACGGACTATATCACTTTGCGTCATAATTGAGATAATCGCATAAATTCTTCATTTTTGGAACTTACCCCGTTTCCTTACGCGGCGCTTCGCGCCGCGCGCCAAAAATACTCCCCAAACGAGACAAGTTTTATTCGGGCTGGCCGAGTCGAGCTAGAACCGTTGTCAGCCAAGTCATGCAAGGCAATTTTCAACTATTTTATTTTACCAATTCGACGGGTCTCGGACACCTCCATTGCGTAGGAAACATTAGAATTTCTTAAACCATTTTATGGTCGCTCTATATAAAGCTTCTTGCTTACCTTCTTCTGAAAAATTATGAGTTGCACCTTTTATTACAACAAGCTCTTTCTTTTGCGAAGTAGCCTTGAACATTCTTTGTGCGCCACTTAGATTTCCATTTATATTACTGTCTACCGTAATAAAGGATATTGGTTTATCAAATATCTTGAGAAGATCGAGAGATTTGATTGTATGCGAATCCTTAGCCATCTGTTCGCCCACAACAATAAAATATCCGTCGTCCACTAAACGGCCTTTTGGTTTTTCAATACGTTTAGGTACATCAACGTGATTTGTAGGAAGTATTGAACCGTCCCACGCTGCCACAGCGGTAAAACTCCTATTTTTCGTATGTAAAATGGATGGAAAGCCATAACTATGACCAACAATGAATATCTTATTTGCTCCGTGAGATGTCAGGTATGCGAGAACAGCGTCAATATCCTCACCATGCGTTGAGAATGTTGATTCGTGGAGCTTCCTTGATCCCTTTTCCCACGAATACAGATTGAACCGTAATGAGGAGAATCCTTCTTTTTCAAAATACCTTGCTGCATTGTAATGCATTGCTTCGTTCATATTCCCTGCCAATCCATGCACATGTACAATGACGGGTTTGTGCAAAGAACCTCGAAGAATAGCGTGTATTGTCTTTCCGTCTGAAGCTTTTATTTTAAGTACTTTTTCCATAGCTTAATTATATCGCTTCAGGTGATTTTGCTAAGCGAGATACTTCGAGCGCATGAAGTCGCTACGCGGCTCGAGCTATTCTCAAGATTTTGCTTCAAGTTATTCATATTTTTATGCATAGGCGAGGTTTACGTGGAATCTGTACTCGGCAGTAGATCAAATATCACCTGGGTGGTTTGTAGCATTTTCTCTCGCAACTGTGTATCCACAATAGATAAAACTTGCTTGTCCTCGACATCGGTACTTTTGCGAGCGTAGAGGAAATAGTGCATTGTAGATAGTATAAATCATTTTTCTTTTCTCGAGTGTATTATTAAGGTAATGTCCCGTGTCCGCTCGTACAAAAAACGTGTAATCGATCTGGTTATAGTCATTCTGCTCGTTGTTGTCGCGTCAGCGGCGACAATTTTCCTTAATCTCAATTTTCTCGTCGCAACGCTCCTGTTCTTTGGTGTGCCATCCGTATACTTGATTTGGCGCAAAAACCGTCGAATCTCAAAAAAGTATCGCTCAGCGCACTTATATTCGGCGTGATATGGGGATTTGTATTTGACTACATCGCCGAGTTCAACAACGCATGGAATTGGGCGACAAACACAAACCTCGTGTTTCCTGTGCAGTTTTTTGGCGTGGTGTCGCTCGACATCATGATTTGGTACTTCCTCTGGGTATTTGTAATTGTCGCCTTTTACGAATATTTCGTTGAATATGACTTTTCGCGAAAAATATCAAAACGTGCTCTGCCAATTATCACAACAGGAGTTATTGCTGTCGTTGTCGTGGTTGCACTGTCAAAACTTGCTCCTGCACTTCTCACATTTCCGTACACCTATCTGGTACTCGGCAGTCTCGCGCTTGTTCCATATGCGTATGTCGTGATACGAAAACAGAAACTCTTCCTCAAAACTCTTGCTAGGCATACACCCAGCCTCTACGCAGGTATTTAAGAGGTGCGGTTCATGAATGGCGAGCACCTTTTCTGAGCTCGCGCGCTTCGCCTGCCGAGCTGCATTGATGCCGGCTGTTCCCGCACCAATTACAATAACGTCACACATTTCTTGGCTGTCCATAGCCGTCTCCTTTATGCGTAAGAACTATAATCCTCGCGGACTACTCTTAAAAACATACCACATATGGTGGTATGACGCGATTAAATCGTTGTGGTGCATTAGCTTGGAAAATGTAAAAGGTTCCTGACACCTTATTCTTATCTTCACGCTCATTGTAAACTTTCACACGCGGTACCTTCACGGTCTCTATCTAAATCATGTGGGTTAATAATCTCTAACAAAAACTCTCCCCATTTTCTGGTTTTGTTTCTGCAATTTTTCGTTTATAAAATTTTTTATATCTCCCGATTCAACTTAGTTTTTATCGAAATATGATTAGTACGAGTGTGGCGCGGCGCCTCCACGAAAGAGCTAACGAGCAGGCAAGAACTTGAGCGGGACGATGCTATTAAATTTAAAAATTGTATACACTAACTTTCTGCTGTGATTGCATGCTGAATGATTTCCAGATTACAGCTGTGATGCTCTGTACACCATGATTCACACTTTTCCGCCCACTCCTTATCTACATACACCAAACTACATTCCTCGCATTTCCACTTGTCCTGCATTGCTAAAACCATGATCAGAGATATTCCAATAACCCTTCATAGTTAATGAAGTCAAATAATTCATACCCATACTGGATGGTGAGCCCGAAGTTGTCTGTTGCAAGAAGAAAACCGAGTAGAATCAAAAACACCCCGCCAATAATAGAGACCCACTTTAAATATTTTGAAATCCTCTCGATGTAGGCAGTTGCTTTAGAGAATGCGAATGCAATAAGGAGAAACGGGATGGCAAGACCAAATGAGAAGACACTAAGCATCACGCCCCCTTGAAGCGCAGTGCCACTCGTCCCCGCAAGAAGAAGTATGGAACCTAAAATCGGTCCGACACAGGGCGTCCAACCAAGTGCGAATGTGCCGCCGATAAGAAACGAGCTTGAAGGTTTTCCGAGCGTGAGCCACTTTGGAACTGGCAATCCACCGCCTTTTGTAAAAAACGGCATTTTAAATACGCCGAGCATAAAAAGGCCGAAAAGAATGACGAGGACTCCGCCGACACGAGCAAGCCAAATGCGGTATGGCGCAAGCGCGGTGCCGGCAAACCCTGCCAATACACCGAATGCTATGAAAATGAACGAGAATCCAACGATAAATGCGAGGCCGTTTAGAAAAATTTTCCGCCGTGCCGCTTTTGCTGTTGCAGGATTTTTAAGCGCCTCTTGGTCAACACCGCTAATGAAACCAAGATATGCCGGAACAAGCGGCAAAGTGCATGGTGCGAGAAACGTCAAGAGCCCTGCAAAAAACGAGGCGGCTATAAATCCAATACTTAATTCAATCATATTTATTTTATTATTTTAGCAACATGCTCGCGCATTTCATCTAATTCCATAGGTCCGCGCTTATGCACAACAATTTCACCAGCACCGTTTACGAAAATCGTTTCCGGCATTGAGAACCCACCGATCGATTTGTAAAAAGAATCGGACGCGTCGAGGAGAAAGAGCATATCATTAGTAACTCCAAGTTCATCAGTAAAGCCCTTGGCTTTTTCAAGTGGTTCCTGCCGGTCAATGGCGATAACAACCAGTCTGTCGCCAAATTCTTTTTGCAGTTCTGTAAAATCAGGCAATTCTTCTCGACAAAATGGACACCATACCGCCCAACTGTTTATGACAAGCGGTTTGCCTCTAAATTCTTCAAGCGATACAGTGTTGCCATTGTAATCAATAAGGGTAATGTGAGCGAATTTATCAAAATCGCTTTTGTTCGTAAGGGATTTGTTGTCACCGCCGTTAAAGCCAAAGAAAACTATACCGGCGATAATCACGATGGTAATGAAAATTATAGTTGTTTTAGTTTTCATAGTTTTTTAGGACCATAATCCTATAAATACGCCTATATAGTGGACAACGACATACAAGAAGAAAATATACCCAACAACACCTGCAATAAGTGAAAGTGCGATAATATTAAAAATTTCATTACGCCTTTTCTTTGCTTCATCTAATTTGCACACTCCTTTGCGTCGCAAATAAATAATAAGTGCCGCGATTAAAGAAACAAGTCCGGCCAATCTAAAATACCATCTGTAATCTCCATAAAAAGTATCGGCGAGCGAGGCCGCGAAACTAACAGTTGATACACCAACCAGAACAAGTACTATCGGTGCTAAACAGCATAATGAGGCGAGAACAACCGGTATTGAAGATATTTTTAATGACTCTTTAATTTTTTGATTCATACATCAATCAGTAAGTTAATTGTTCCGCGCCTGCTCAACTACCGCAGAGATTTGTGCGTATGGTAATGCACCACTAAACGGCATGAGTTGTCCTGTTGGAGTTATTACGACAACATACGGCGTACCTCGGCCACCGGCGCTCGTCGCTTCATCTAAATCCATTTGAATATCCGCAACAACGCCTTTGTCATTCACACAGCTTGCAAATGCTTTCGCGTCAATGCCGAACGATAGGGCCTGTGTTTGGTACCACGCATCCCCCAGTTGTCGCTGATTGGCAAACGCCACATCGGTGAATTTCCAAAACGCATCATTGCCGCCGAGCTGTGCGATACATTCGGACGCAACTGCCGCAGAAAGCGCACGCGAGTGGATTGTGGAAAGTGGAAAATGCCGGTATATCCACTTCACGTCTTCGTTTTCTTCAACGAGACGGGAGAGCGTCGGGTGCAGCTGCGCGCAAAAGGGGCACTCCAAATCGCTAAACTCAACGACTGCAATCGGGGCATTAGGATTTCCTCGCACGTGGTCACCATCATTTGGCATCCTAAACTCGCCGCTTGGCTGGGCTCTCCCATGGCCAGAGTTGGAATTCGACACTGCGCCACCATCGCTGTTTCCTGCAAAGACAAGTGCTCCGGCAATAAGTACTCCGGCGATGACAATTGCAATCGGTACCCCGTATCCCTTGTGTGTGTTTGTTCCCATACTATGATTTGTTAGAAGCCATGACTTGGTGCAACATTGCGCACCTTTTCAGGCCCGCGATTGTCATACCGCTTGATAAAGTCTCTTATGCGCGCCTCGTCCACAAGACCATTTTCAATGGTAAACGTATCAACTCGTCCCCAAGCAACGAGAGAGATGTCGCCTTCGTTTCTTTCGCGCGGCGATACGACCACATATTGCCCGGCAAATGATTTAAGTGCATCTTTTGCGGCTTCACTAATATCAGGGTGGTATGCAATCCAAATGTCTCCGTGCTCAAGGTTATGAATGACTTGCTCATCCGGTAGGGGCTCATCGTAGAATCCTCCGCGGGCGGGAGATGCATAATGCCAGCCGGAAGACGGTGGGTTTGAATTGTATTCGGGATGTGCCGCGCCACCCTCAATATGATCGCGACCTTGTATATCATAGCGAGTGCTAAAATCTTCTCCATCAGGGCCGGCCGTCTTCGCGAGCAAGAAAATTCCATATCCTACAGTGACCAAAATAAGAATCCAAAAAGTGAAGCGTACGATTGATTTTCGTACTTTAACCCTTTGCGCCTGCGCGCGCTCTTTCTCTTTCACTGCTTCGCGCTCCTGCTTTTTTGCATCATACGTATTTTTTATTTCCTCCATAATGCACTTATTTAAACGCCAAGAAGCGATCTTAGTCTTGTCTCATCAAATCCGACGACCATTTCATCATCGACAAAGATAACCGGCACGCCCATCTGGCCGCTTCTCTCTACCATTTCGTTTCGTTTTTCTGAATCGCTCGATACGTCATAGTCGCTAAATTTGATATCGTTCTCCTTAAAAAACTCCTTCGCGGCGTGGCAAAAGTGACAGGTCGGCGTTGAATAAATTGTTACGTTTTTCACCCCCACACCTGTTTTGCCATTGCTATTATTTTGCTGTTCATTTGTTTTCATAATTTTTATATTTAATTAGCTACAAGTTACCACCTACACTTGCTTTGTCTCGCAAAATGATGGCAAAACAGGTGTGGGGGTTCATATGATTTTTTGATATTTATTTTTTTAATATTTATTAATGTGAATAACGTGTATTTAACCGCGGGCATTTTTAAGAGCTCTTGCCCACCACAGAAGTTGTGTGATCATGTCCCCAGCTGGCTTTGAGAGCGAAGCGAAAAGCTCATGTGCTTCCGCTTTGCCAAATGCCACGGGAAAATAGTGTTCTCCCGGAATGTGCACAGCACTTCTAATCGGAGTCATTTGAAGCTCAATGGCGTTTAGGCGCAGTTGTTCTACCGCGCGTGCTCCACCCACGCTCCCATAACTCACAAAGGTGACCGGTTTATTGTTCCATTCCTGATAGACCCAATCAAGAGCATTTTTAAGAACACCCGATGTCCCGTGATTATATTCTGGTGTAACAATTACAAAAGCGTCTCCCTCATCTATTTTTTTGGTGAATCGTACAACTGCATCGTTTGTGTATGGTTTCTGCTTCATTGCGGGACTTACCGAATCGCTGAAAAATGGCATGTCGTAATCGCGCAAATCTAACATTTCTGCAGCTACCCCTTCCCGCGTATTAATTTCTTCTACAATCCATACTGCAGCTTTATCGCTAAAGCGACCCTCACGGGTACTGCCGGCGATCACTTTTATATTGAGTAAGGCGCTATTTTCCATATAAATTATTTTGATCCATTAATTAATTTACTTTATTCTCTCGCAATAGTTGCGCTAAACGGATCGGCATCATAAATAGCAAGAACACGATGGTTAAAAGTGACAGAAAAATACCGGTCAGAATTTTTCCAACTCCTACAAGTTTCAAGCGCAAAAGTTCTGATGGATAATTCTGGATTTCTACTAGTTTTTGATTTAACTCCGATCCGGTTACCGCCGCCTCACGCTCCACTTTGCTCATAATGAAGTATTCCTGCTGTAGCGCGTGAAATCTTGGCTCTTCTACTGACACTTGACTGTGCATACTGATTCCTTGCCATACGAATACTAAAGAAGCAATTACAAGGACGAGAAGGATTAGCATTGGCATCATCATTGATTTCATATTTTGCATATTTTTATTATTAACTTTGTAATTTATTACTCACTTTTTTGTTTGCATATTTTTTGTTTACTAATAATTACTTATAAAGTTCTGTCTCCGGCTAAAGCAATTTGTCGCTCGCCCGACCGAGCTATTTGAATAGCTCGGTTTCGGGGTGTACCGCAAGCCACGAGAACCAAAAGCCCGGTATTGAGGCTAGTGGCTCACCGTCTGCGGTAAAGGTTATCTCTCCAGAGTTGGTTTTGGTAATTACAATTGCTACTCCGGCAAAAGTGTCTCTTATCGTGCCAGAGAGTGCGTCATCGTGGTACGCCTTGAACTCCCCGTCGATTTCTATGCCATGCACCAGAGCTTTCGGATGCAGTCGCGTATCTTTAAATGTTGCCCCGAAAGAAACTGATTCGCTTGTGTAATAATCGCCGTACGGATCGCGACCGTAACTACGAGCGACTCCGGTGTCTTCCGACAACACCTTTGTATCCGGATGCGCCTTTTTCCAATCTCCAAAACGAACAACGTCGGAGCGCACAATCGGCAGCTTCTTTCCCGTATGCACGCCGAGAACCGCTTCCCCTAACACTTGCGACCACAGCGATTCATTCTCCTCGCTTCCCGCACGGTTATACATTAAAAGATTCGATTGCCACAGCCTGCCTGAAACGCCAAATTCTTGCACGTTGCCGTCAACTCTCCGCTCGAACACGATACCGGTCGCGCATAAAGGGCAGTAGGTTACCAACACCGGCTCTCCGGCAATCGTGTCGTTAACAATCTCATGCCATACCAGAATGCTGTATGGATAGAAACGACTCTCCCCTTTCACGGTAAGGCCAAGTCCTGGATCACTGTCATTAAGGAAGGTAGCTTCTCCCACTGAAACAAACTTTGGATTATCTATTGAGGGAATACCATCTTTGCCCGGACCGCCGGAGAGTATTTCGTTTAGGGGAATAGAGTGCTTGACTCCGCCTGTTGTTAAAATGGTTCTTTGTGTTTTCATAATTTGTTGCGGCGAATCGTCCAATTCAGATGCGCTCGACGCTTCTTGTGTATTCGTGTTCGGCTCGGTCTGTTCTCTTTCGGCAGTAAGGGGAACCGTCTCACCGCTTGGAAGCGGAAACGACTTGCCCTTAAAATACCACAAGCCAAGTGCTCCGAGTGCGATGAGCGCAATAATGATAAGTGGGAACTTCATAATTATTTTATTTATTTAAAGATTCAATGACTTTCGCGATTTTTTTGGTAAGTAAGGCATTGGTTGGTTCATAGCACATAGTCTTTCCCATACGCATACCCCTCACCACGCCGCGCGCCTCCAAGTACGCGAGCTGGTGTGATGTAGCCGATTGCGATATGCCGATAGCTTCCGAGAGTTCGTGGACACACAAATCCCGTTTGGCATGAAGAAGAAGCTTTATAAGATTATACCGATTGCCATTTGAGAGAATTTTCATTACTAACCGAGCGGAATCAGCAGGAGTTCCCCTCGACTTATCATATGATAATGTTGTCATATGTTCATATGTTATGCACAAACGCTCCTCCTGTCAAATGTTGTATTATGCTACACTAGAATAATGATACGTTAGTCAACCCCAATACTCTTTTTTTATGCAATTATTTACACGGATACAAAACGCACATAAGGAATCAAGCATGGGTGCGGTCGTCCTCGTACACGGCTCATGGGGGTCGTCTGCTATGTGGATGACATATATCCAATTTTTATCTCAAGACGGATGGGATGTGTACGCACTTGATCTGCGCGGACACGGCAAAAGCGAAGGAAGCGTTGGCGGAGCATCTATGGAAAATTACGTACAGGATGTGAGACAAGTTATCACCGAGTACGGTGTTAAAAACCCTATCGTTATAGGCCACTCCATGGGCGGTCTCATTGCACTCATGTATGCGGCGGAACATAGCGCAAGAGCTGTCGTTTCAATTGACCCAAGTCCGTCAAAAGAAGTACAGGGCGAGGGAGAAAAGAAAGAATACCCTGCAGAATATTCCGCAAAAGATGCCGGGATGCCGGCACATCCGCTCCGCGCAATGAAAGCATTTCCGGACATCAAAATGCTCTCAATGATGCGGATGAAAATGATGCTCGGTAAAGAGAGCGGTGTTGCAAGAAGCGAGAGAAAACTCGGCATTTCCATCCCGAAAGAAAAGCTTGCGATGCCGGTACTATTTGTCGGTGGAGAGCTAGGAGAATCGGTGCCATTTGGTATCGGCATCAAAACAGCAAGAGCAATGGCTGATTATTACGGTAAAGAAGTAATCGAAATAAAAGGCGCAACGCATCCAGGAATTCTCATCGGTCTGCATGCCAAAGGGGCGGTGCAAAAGATAGGGGCGTGGTTGCGCACGCAATAATCTGGAGAGTCTGCAATTTGTCTGCTGGGAGCAAGAGACTTGACACGGTTGCTATACTTTAGATATGTCAGTACGAATTGTTCAATACAAATGGGCAGGATCATGGAGGCCGTTTTCCATTACCGTCCCCTGCGGCGAATGCAGTGTGACCGAAGGCGTCATCGCCGATACAATCGAGAAAGAATTCTCCCAAGAGTCGGTGTCATTTGAAGTTTTGCCATGGCTCACCTATTGGTGGCGGCCACTTATACGAGGCGGTTGGCATGCGCCGATTGTGCTCGTCAACAATCGTGTTATCTCCCAAGGTTCGGTGCTCGATAGGGGCTTGCTTGCATACCATATTCGCAAAGAGCTTGCGAAAGGATATGAGATACCGGAAAACGCGACGGTGGTGTTTACGAAACCCGGTTGTTCGTTCTGCGCTCGCGTCAAGACCTTGCTGAAAAAAGCGGGAATAACGTACGAGGAGCGTGATATAATTGCCAATCCCCTCTTTGCGCACCAACTTTTTACTCTCACCAAGCGCTTCTTTCCTCGCAACAAGCCCGTAACAACACCGCAAGTATGGCTAAAGGGCCGCTACGTCGGCGGATTCGAGGAAGTTGATAAAATGTATAAATAGAATGCTCGCTCTTAGCGAAGATTAGACCTCTCCTCAATATTATTTTTTAATTTATCCTATTGAGGATCAAAAAACCATTCCTATCTTCTTCTTCCGTATCGCGCTACCATCCTCATATATGGCTTTCCTATTTACAAAACAACAACACGTCCTTGCTATAAGAGGAGTCTTATTCGTACTTGCGCTCGGTGGAATAATCGGTCTTATCGATGCCAGAGAATATATAACCTCTTTTCCATTTAATATACAGGCGATTTTGGATGCAGTGATTATTTTTGCATTTTTTATTATTGCACTGAAAATCAAAAACATGCTCCCCAAACATAGAATAAAAATAATGATCGTGTTTGGCCTTTCGTGGGCGTACACTATCGTTTCAAACCTAGCAAACCTCTGGTTGTTCGTGAGTGCACGCGGTTTGGAAGAAACATTGAATTTTTTGGGAACAACCATACCGATGTTCGCACTTACACAAATCCTTCTTTTACTTGTCATCCCAACAATTTTATTTTTATTTTTGTCGTTGTGCGTACATAGAGTTTCAGCAGAAAATATAAAATGGCGTGAGACTGGCTCTCCCCATCACTAAGCTCGTTTCGCCTGTCTGCCGACAGGCAGGTTCACAAATGTGCGAGACCGCACTAAAGCCCCACCCGCAAGCAGACTCCCTTTTATTTATTCAGAGCAGATTTAATCTTTTTTCTCGGGTTTTTTAGATTTATATTTATCGTTCCACGCGCCAAACATAATAAAATACCAATCGAAAAAAGACACCGATTTTAGAGATACGATAGATAATAGTGTCAATTTTTCCCATTAAAATACCGGGGTACTCGTGTCCATTTTAGGCAAACTGATTCTTCAAACCTACGAGCTCACTTCTACTGTAAAACCTCCGTACGCCATCTCTCTCGGGTCAAACGGCATCGGGAAATCCTTCGGATCGATGTTTGCATACTTTTTATCGAAGTAACCCATTACTTTTTTGTTTACTAAGTCGCGGTGCGTGCGAGACTTGAATGTAATAAATGAAAACCACACGGTATCGCTTTGCTTTGCTTTTGTGAGCTTAGTAAAAGAAAGTGGCTTCATCCCACCCATGCTTTTGGTTTTCAAATCCTCGCCCATGCATTCCTTGTAGTCCAGCGCGCCAAACTTCATCCATACTCCCTCTGCCTCACGCGCCATTTTCTTGTACATTTTGATATTCTTCTTTGGGACGGTAAATACAAAACCATCCACATATCCCCCTTTTTGTTTTTTCTTTCCCTTATTTTTTGCTTTCATTATATCTAGATTCTTAATTCAATTCTATCACCGTCTTTCATAACATACGATCCATATTCCGTATTAAGCTCTCCATTCACGCGCATCTCTACCTCACCCGTGTTTCCAAGTAGTGAAGTGCTACCAAACTCCTCTCCCCATACTTCAAAAAATCGGCTTAACATGATGTCTTCCTCCCGCACTAACCCACCAAACTCAAGATGAATGATTGGCAAATCATCGTGTGTATGAATAGGGCTGTGGCCATTAATGAGCCCTAGATCTTGAGGAATCTCTTGTTTTTCGTCGCCAACGTATATTTCAAGTTCGGGATGCCAATGCAACCCACCCTGACTTACAATTGGCGAATCGGAAGACGGTGCGCTCATCCACCATGCGCCCAACAGCACCAGTATAGTAATCCCCCCGCCAAACAATAGAGTATTTTTCATCCGCCCTTTATAACACAATGAGCATATACCCCGCCATTGCCGCCATGAGTAAATCCTCAAATAATGTCACCCAAGTCATTGGTACTTTAAATACCGTTCCAAGACATGCACATATAATTTTTTCCCCCTTCCTTAACTGTAAGTATACGCCAAGCGCGCTAAAGAGCATCACCATAACCGTCACCCACTGCGTTATCGTCGGTTGAAAATTAAATGCGTACGCAAATCCCAAACCAAGTTCAATAAATGGATAAAGATATGCGTATAAAATGCTTCGCGAGGCAAGCACGTCATACATCTGATATGCTTCGGCAAATGCTTTGAGTTTGATTAGTTTAAGGAGACCAAACACGAGAAAGAACCCCGCCATAAAAATCCTTGCCGCAAACATCAGATCGTGTCCGTACGAAAAAAATACATACAGCGATACGATACATATGCCGAGAAAAATAACAATGAGTGGCAAAAAATCTTTCAGTGTGTATTTCTTCTTAATCATAAAATAAGTATGCAGCAATACTGCCAACCGCGGCAACGATGAGGATTCCGACAAACAGATTGCTCTTCATATTAATTTTCACTGAACCATGCACTTAGCCACTCTCTCATTTGATCAACCTCTGTTGACTGACTTTCAATGATGTTGTTTGCAAGCTCTATGAGCTCTGGACGATCGGTCTGTTCGAGCAAGTTCTCTGACATTCTGATCGCACCTATGTGATGCACGATCATTCCGCGAAGCCATGCTTCCTCGTACGCGCCACCAGTCTGACCACGACCGATAAGCATCATTTCATCCATCATATGCATCAATTCGCCGTCGCCGTCCACAATTTCATCTCCGAACATGTGCTCTTCCATCTCCTCGTACATAGACTCGTTTGAGAAAAACCCTCGGTGGGGCATCGTGTTCGTGCCGAAGAAGTACCCGAAAAGAAGTCCCGCAATAAGAGCGAGAAGGCCGATAATGAGTGCTGAATTTTTGTTTTCCATATTATTTGTAGTGAGTGATAATCGAACTATTTTTTCTTAGCTTTGTTAAAGATGCTGATAATTTCACTAATCGCTTTCTTTTCCTGCCCTTGTTTCATTTGGTGAATAACGTGCTCGGACAGGTGATTCTCAAGCATCAAGTCCTCAAAGGCCGAAAGCGCACTACGCACCGCGGACGACTGGGTGATGATATCAACACAGTACTTTTCCTCATCGACCATTTTTTGAAGTCCGCGTATTTGACCTTCAACACGACGGAGACGATTCCGCACCTGCTTTTTTGTCGTGATTTTCATAATAACCATTATACCCCCATGGGGTATAGGTGTGCAAGAGGCGCGCTACACCGAGTAAGAAATGGAACAGACGGCGTGTAACGGTACGCCGTCTGTTTTATGAGCAACGCTGGAGACTATCAAGTGGTCCACCAGCATCCGCACATGAGATCCAGCGTCACAAATCCTGGACGCCGGATGGCATAAAAAAATCTCAGAGAACGGACCGCCGAAAAGAGATCGGACTCACGCATACCGAACCTCCTGTCCCACTCAAGGGCGGCCAAAAGTTTTGTCTCGAAAGCGAAATCAATCACCATCGTGGCAGGTCCCATCGATTTCATGGTTGTATCCTCCTATCGTAATAAGACACCCATTACGTCGCTGACGCAAGCGGCCTTGTGTTCAGACGTGCTTATCCCTGTGTTCTATCAAGACTCTTGATTCTGTTTTGCAAACTAACGGTGGCGCTCGTCCTTTAGCCCTGGACGCTCCTAGCGGAAATAGCCCGAGACTCATTTGAGTATGTGCTTGCCCCATGCCGCGCGTGAAGGCGCGGCTCCCACCCGTGCGTGCACTAACCCCGCCCGCTTGCGGGCGGGCTCCCAAGAAGTTTATCGTTGACTCCGTAAATCAAGACGAATATCAAACTTGTTCACATGTTGGAAGTCATGCAGTCTTTCAATGAAATTTTTCTTTGGTTCAGAGAATAAACTTTGATCTGGAATCAAAAAACTCTTTATTTTCCCACTAAGCCAAATTGATATTTTTTCAGATGCAAATAACCCAAGAAAGAAAAGCAAAATTACCATTGGATTTGACAAAGTAAATTCGCCAAAGAACGTGTGCCACAAGTCTTTTATAGGAAACCTATTTGGAAAGAGTGCTACAAGAATCGCAATTAGAAATGTCGCCAATAGGATACTAAAAATAAAATTTTTGGAAATGCGAAAATAGTTAAAAAATGGTTCGTTGTGTATTTTTTCTTCAAATTCTACTTTTCTACCTTGGCTCGCGTGATACTTGTCAATGGAAACTCTTACCTTGTCATAGTGTTGACTTGATAGCCAAAAAATAAACTTTAGAAATAAATTCACGAGAGAGCTTGAAATACGCTTCCAAAACAGTCGATCTGCTAGGTGGTTACCTTCGAGAACATCAATAAACTCATTCAGAGAAAAACTTTTATTTGTCTTTTTATGTATTACTTGCTTCTTTGCTTCATCGAAAGAGAATTCGCCACCATCCGACAAATCAGACATGAAGCCTGTAACCTTTTTCCGGTATTTTCCTCCGTCAGTGATTACATGTCCGACTCCCACTTGAGGTGTGGTCATATCAACACTATAGAAAAAACCCCGATCAAAAATTGCAACTTTAATAAACATGCGCTTCCCATCCTTGTAATACGGCGTATCTTTTGGGTAAAGACGAATTAGTGAGAAGCCTAATTCATTTGAGAATGATGTAATTGATTCATCGTACGGCTGTACTTTATATAAGTTTGTAAATTCCTGCGCGTTCATATCATTTCAAATCAAAAGTCTCCCAACCTTTCATTGAATGGTCGTAAGAATACTTTGCTTTGCGGTTTATCTTCCATCCGTTTGGCCCGTCCTGGACAACAATTCCACCATCAAAACCTTTCTTGCCTTTGAGCCATGCTTGAAGTGCTTCAGCTTTGTATCGCGTGTCATTACTTTCGGCGGTAATGCCCGCTTTCGTGTCCACAATATAAACCTTGCTCTTTGTTTGGATTATCCAGTCGGGGTAGAAAAGCTTTTCTCGATTCTCATCGGGATTGCGGTAGGAGATGGAAAAATGCTCGCTGCCGGAATCGCCATTTTTATGCCACCAAACGACACTCTTATTCTTTGGTGATTCAAGAAACTCAACGAAAGCTTTTTCATTCACGCCACCGAACATTCCGCTCTCAATCCAGAATGGCTCCATCGCGGATTTCTTAACCGGTAGCTTTTCATATTGATCGGTGAAGAACAATGCTTCGCGCGGTACTTCAATATGCTCCACACGCTTCGCGCGAGCGGCTTTCTTATTTACTTCTTGCTCGCGAATCGAGCGGTATTCAAGCAGTGCGTCGCTGATAACTGGCGCAAGCTCACTTGCCGGACTTGCCAAATCGTTGACGATGATTCTGTAGACGTTGGAACGATCTGTCTTGAGTTTGTTCATCAAATACACGTTGAGAGCAGTTTTGAGCTTGCCCCAAGAACGCTCCGGTGCAAATTTTCTGTTTTCGTCCGTCTGCTTGGCGATTATCTTGAAGCAAAGCAAGTTATACAAACGCTCTAGGTCATGGCGAGACATCTCCTGATCATGACTGTCGCACTCCTCAAAAAGCTCTTTCGTGAAGTTGTCATAGTCATCAATCTCGACACCAACAATCAGGCCGTTCGTGACTTTCGGTTTCAAATCCAGTTTCTTTGTATCAAGTTTTTTGTCAGCTATTTTTTGGAATGTGGTTTGGAATGAGTCGCCAAGGTCGTTGTAGTCAGCGCGAGTCATAAAGACTGATTCAAGCTTGATCGGCTTTACATTCTTCTTGCGATAGCTTCCGTTTATCGCCGGACGATTTTCCGTCTTTGATTTTGCATACTCGGCAAGGACTTCATTTCGTTTATAGTTTGTATAGAGATAACCGATGTTTAGCTCGGGATGAGGAAAATGCGTTGCAAACGGCATACGCAAGATACGTCCGACTGTTTGAATAGCAAAAGTAGGATTCTTGATCTCACGAAACATCACAAGCACGCCCGCGCGTGGACAATCCCAGCCAGTCGCAGCGGCTTGCTTGAATAGCAGGAATGACACAGGAGAATTGTTTTTCTCCAAATCCTCAAGATTCTCTTTTTCTTTCGAGAGCCAAACGGCAATTTCACCGTTCTTTACGCCCTTACGTTTTAGGTATTCAAGAACAATAGATTGCTTGGTTGTATCGCTCGTTTCTTTCGTTGCTTGATCGTCATTTGGAAGCTGGATGAGCACGAGCGGATTTACGTCTGCGTCAACGTCTTTGTACAGCTTGATAAGCTCTTGCCGTTTGTTGTAGGCAAGCTCCAGAAGCATTTCATCTTGGTCGAGCTTTTTGAGTGTCTTCTGGTCTAAATCTTCCTCAGTTTGAAAAACAATCTTTTCTTTGATAAGTCCGGCTTCTACGACGGCATCTCGCGACACTTCAACATATCCCGCAGTATCAGCACGAGTAGGGATGTATTTTGGTGTAGCCGATATACGAAGCGTAATTTTCGGTTTTATGAGTCCGTCTACGACTTCAAGTGCAAGTTCAGTATCAGAGCCGATATGCTCCTCGTCGATGATAACGACAATTTTGCGTCCGTCCTCATGCGTTTCGTTGATGAGATTATCAAACGTCAATCCTTGCTCATTTTCACGACGGAGCTTTCGGCTGTCTTTGCTTTTACCTTTGATTTTTTGCCAGTTTATGAAAAAGACATCATTTTTGCGTAGCTTGCCACGCGAGAGATCGTTGAGATCAATTAAATCAAGCTCGGAAGCGCCACCGTAGTAATCAAAAAGTTTTTTCTTGCTCTGCTGATATGAGTCCTCGCTGAAAGAGAACCATATGAACGCAACATCGTTACCATCAAAGCGAGGATCGCTTACAATGTCGCGCAAAAATTGCGCGAGCATAATCGTCTTACCCGAGCCGGTTGGTGATTTTAAAACGAGCGGAATGTTTTGCTTCGGCTCTTTCCACAGCGAAAGAAACTCATTCTTGAGTTGTGATACTGCGGTTTCTTGAAATGGTTTTAATGCAAACATAGATTTATAGGCGATTTAGCTCTTTATACACTTCGATAATTGGCTCGGGAATATCCTCGACCCGGATATTTGCAGAAGAATACTCGCCTTTGTATTCATTCTTTCCCCAACTGAAAATATACAATGCGACAGGCAACTTTTTCTTGTCGAGTTTTGAAATAAGCTCCTCAAGTTTCGCCTTATCTTCTTTGAAATAAATTGCTGTTATTTGTCCGTTGCCATCGAAAATCTGCCACCAATCATTTTTCTCAACTTCGTTGAGTGTATCTTCACGCACCGCTATCATCTCTCCGGCTTGATAAGTAATGCGGATTTTTGCTTCATCCGGCACTTTATGAATTTGCTCGATATCTACAAGATCAGTTTTGTAGTATGTAAGATTGCTTGGTATTCCATCAACATCACCATATCCTTTTATCGCTTTTTTGATACGTGGGTAACAGATATCAGTTGCAATTTTTTTACCACTTCCGTTGTTATCTTCATTGTTAGTACAAAGGATAAATTTGCGACTCCCGCCGTCTTCGGCGTTGAGTTTCAAAACAGAATGACCGGTTGTTCCAGATCCAGCAAAGAAATCCAAGACCGTTATATCATTGGTTGCGGATGCCATTTCAACGATACGCATCAGCATCTCAGCCGGTTTTGGATATGCAAAAATTTTCTCTCCAAGCATTTCTTTAACCAGCAGTGTACCTTTTTCTGTGTTCACGTCCTTGTCATCCCAAATTGAACGCGCCATCTTTTCTTTCTTTCGATATTTTTCAACAATTTGGTAACCGCCATCTTTCATTTTTTTAGCAACAATCTCTGTATTGAGATTTGCTTTTGCCTTTGGTTTGCCCCACCTCCATACTGTTTTAACGCCTTGAGATTCCTTAGGAAATAATTCCACGGATCCCTTTTGTTTCTCTAGGGATATTTCTAGGAAACCGTTGCCAACTTCTTTTTGAGGGTTGATATAAAAGGGATAGTAAAGATTGGGACGGTTCTGTATATTAAACGCAACATTTCGGTTTCTTAACTCTCTGACTTCAAAACCGCCTCGCTTATCTTCGTAAGGAAACTCCTTGCTTTCTTCTGTAATGCTCAAAATTTGTGCTCCCTCTGTTTTTGCATATACCAAAATATAATCGTGAGTTCGTGCAATTCCACCATAGTCACGCCCACGAGGATTACCCCTCACAACGATAGTCGCTCGATAATTTGCTTCACCAAAAATTTTATCGCAAAGAATGCGCAAGTGTGCCTGCTCGTTATCATCGATACTGATAAAGATGAGTCCTGTTGGAGAGAGTAAATCACGAGCGAGTATAAGACGGTTGCGCATGAATGATAGCCACTTGCTGTGTCGATATGCATCTTCTGTATCTATATATTGGTCGTTATAGATAAAGTCATGATTGCCGGTGTTGTATGGTGGATCAATATAGATCAAATCAATCTTGCTTTTGTGCGTGTAGTTAAGAACGGAAAGTGAGTGATAATTATCTCCTTCAATGAGCAAATTGTTCGTAAAACCATCACCAAAACTGATGCGATTTTTCTTAACTTCTTTGAGAACAGGAATCTGTTTTTTGCATTGCTCAATTACATCTTCCTGTTTATCTTCAAAAACCAACCCAAGACTGTTTCTCTTGAGCTTCTTGATTTGAGCTTTCAAATCCGCTATTTCTTTTTGTAAATCTTTTTCGGACATAACTACTTTTCATCGGTATGTAGGATGTCTGATTTGATGTGTGTGTATCTCATAATTTCAGGTTCTACACCCTCTCTAAAATTCGGATTTTTGTAGAAATAATCTATCTCCTTGAAAGGTGACTTGAAGTTTCCATACCACTTAACTCCATTAAACTTACACACAATTATTGGTTTATTGTCTTCGCTGTCATAATCTCTTACATACTCTATCCACTCAAACGGAACCAAGCCGATTGGTATACCATCATGGTCGGAGTCAGGTCTTTGGACAAACTGAACCCCAAACTCTGGTACTATCGTATGTAGCCCCGCACCCTGTTTGTAATATGTTGCGTTGGTGGTGTCTTGTCGTAGGGGATGGTATTTCTTAACGTCTGCAAGTACCACACTACCGCGTCCACTGAGTTTTTGAATTTCATTCGTAATCCTTACTTCATGTTCGTATCTCTCTTTTGCGGATAGACGCTTCGATAGTTTGTGAACATAGATAGCGATAAAGATACTCACAGCAATACTAATTATTGCAAGTAGCTCGCTCCAAAAATTAAGTGCGTAGTTTATTTCCATAATTATTTCAAAAGTCTATCTACCGACACGCCGAGTGCATCTGCGATGCGCTTAGTTGTCGAAAGAGTTGGATTTGTCTTCCCATTTTCTATATTACTGACAAAACTTCGGCTCACGCCGAGAGTACGGACTATATCACTTTGCGTCATAATTGAGATAATCGCATAAATTCTTCATTTTTGGAACTTACCCCGTTTCCTTACGCGGCGCTTCGCGCCGCGCCCCAAAAATACTCTCCAAACGAGACAAGTTTTATTCGGGCTGCCGGGCTTGGATTCGAACCAAGGTGACGACTTCCAGAGAGTCGCATCCTACCGCTAGATGACCCGGCAATGTGCTTAGCCATCATAGCGTCAATCCTAAAAGAGCTCAATCAAATGCATCAAACACAGCAATCCCCTCCCCACAAAACACTCTCACAATCTCGAGATTGTGAGAGTGTTTTATACGTTTATACAAAATATTTTACAGAAAATTTTACAGAAAAAACGGGAACGGACTTAGGCTTTACTCTTCTTGAAGCAATCCCTGCACACAAGATTTCCTGTTTCTCTTGGCTCAAATGGAAGCTCTGTAATCGGGCCGCTGCAATCTTTACACGTCCAATTTCCAGGATGCATTTTTCGCTCACCCCGCCCACCTTGTCCGTCTTTCTTCTTCTTAAAGCAATCAGTACATACAAGATTGCTCGTATCTCGAGGCTCAAAAGGAAGCTCCTTTATCTCCGCGCCGCATCCACTGCACTTCCAGTTTCCTTGAAACATTTTTCGGTCATTCATAGTAAGAACACTATAACACACACTTCGCTGTATTTTTCCACAATGCTATTTTCTTTTTTCTTTCAGCAAATCTTGAAAACGCCTTTGTACCTTTTCCAGCTTCGGAGAAATAATTACCCTTGAGTATCGTGCGTCTTTATTTTTTTCAAAATAATTCTTATGATAATCTTCCGCCTCGTAAAAAGTCGTAAACGCCTCAAGTTTCGTCACAACAGGTATACCGCCTGATTTTAGTTCATCAATGTATTCCTCTGCCATTTCTTTTTGTTCTTCATCAACATAGAAAACGGCAGAGCGATACTGCTCTCCAATATCTGCACCCTGCCTATTCATTTGTGTCGGATCGTGGGATGCAAAAAAAATGGTAAGCAAGTCTTTATAGCTGATTTTTTCAGGATTAAATTCAATTTGTATCGCCTCAGCATGCCCTGTCTCCTCGCTACTGACCTGTTCGTATGTCGGATTTTTTACAGTCCCGCCAGTATAGCCAGGTTTCGCGGAGATAATACCATTCAACATGTTGAATACAGCTTCTGTGCACCAGAAGCACCCTCCCGCAAATACAGCGACTTTCTTCACTCTTCCATTGTACCCTATTCCTCACTAAATGCTTCTTTCATTCCTGCCAGTCCCTTTTTGCCCTTGACTGCAAAAAAGAGTTTTCGCATCGTATCTAAAATCACCGGTACCTCTAGATAATCAATTAATATCGCCACCAACGCAAGCCACGTAGGCAATACGGTGTGTCCATGATCGCTAAATGTATCAACCACAAACTCGTCGGTAATCCAAAAAATGTGAAGCCATTGCGAATGCAATAATGCAAGCATTAAAACTGCGTTCCATTTATTCTCCCGCCGCCATGCGTCAATGTATACGAGCGTCGCTGTAAAGATTGCGGGAATCTCCGTGTAGTCAACAAGAATAATTATTTTTTCCCAAATTCCTGAGAGCTCAAACAACGTATAACCAAGCGCGCGAAGCGCCACCACCTCTGTGCCAAGCCACGTTAGGTGAATAATTTGAATTATGAAAAGACCGAGAGCAATTGATACATTCAACACATAATTACGCTCGTACCAAGACCAAAATGCATCCAGCATATCACTTCTTCAGTGATCCTCTCCCTTTCGGCAGGCAGGCTTTAATAAATTCCGTAAATAATGGATGCGGAGAAAGAGGTCTTGCTTGAAACTCAGGATGAAACTGCGTTCCGAGCATAAACGGATGCTTTTCTTTTGGAAGTTCTGCAATCTCCATTAAACGCTTATCTGGTGACACTCCTGAAAATACCATTCCTGCTTTTTCAAGTCTTTCAATGTATTCTGGATTCACCTCGTAGCGATGACGATGCCTTTCATTAACCATCTCTTGCTTATAGGCGCTCCTGGCTATTGTTCCCCGTCTTAAATAACACGGATACGCACCTAGACGCATCGTGCCTCCGTAATTTTTCTTTGCAATTTTTTCTTTTTGGTCGGGCATCACGTCTATGACAGGGTACTTGGTATTTTCGCTTATCTCCACAGTATGAGCTCCCGGCATTTTCGCGACATTACGCGCATACTCTATCACCATTAACTGCATTCCATAACAAAGACCGAAGTACGGTATTTTGTTTTCCCGAGCAAACTTAATTGCCTGTATTTTGCCTTCAATGCCGGTTTCTCCAAACCCTCCCGGCACTAAAAGTCCATCATACTTTTTCAAATCATTTAATTTTGCACCATTTTTTTTATAATCCTTCGCGTTTAGCCAATGAAGCTCCGGCTTTGCGTCAAGAGCATACGCTGAATATTTAAGCGCCTCAATCACCGAAATATATGCGTCTGAAAGGACAAAGTCACCGGTATCAAAATATTTTCCAACAATTCCTATTTTTACTTTCCTCCCTCCATTGTGAGCTCTTTTTGCAAAGCGCCTCCAAGCAGTGAGACCTTTTCCTTTCCTTTTTGGGAGGCGGAGTTCTTTTATTAAAGTATCAGAGAGCCTATCTCTCTCAAAGTTAATAGGTATGTCATACACACTTTTAACATCGGGGGCTGAAATAACGTGACTTGATTTTATCGCGCAAGATTTTGCTATTTTATCTTTTCTCCTTGCATCCAACTGAACCGGCGCACGTGCTATAACAAAGTCTGGCTGTACCCCATGCGAATTAAGTTGCCGAATTGCGTTTTGTGTGGGTCTAGTTTTCATTTCTCCGATAGTTCCCGGCACGGGCAAATATGACACAAGTACGAATTTCACGTCTTCAGGATCTTTCATATGCATCACGCGCGCAGCGTCAATAAAAAGAGCATTCTGAAAATCTCCTATTGTCCCTCCTATTTCTATAACACTTACATCAGAGCCGTTTTTCATAGCCGCCTTTTCATACCTCATACGAATTTCATCGCGAACATGCGGGATAGCTTCAACAAACCTGCCCCCGTATTCAAGATTGCGCTCTTTTTCAATGACCGTTTTATAAACCATCCCGCTTGTCATATAGTCTTCGCTTGGCAGGTCTCTATCTAGAAATCTCTCATAATTTCCCATATCCTGATCCGTTTCAAGTCCGGAGTTCAATACGAAAACTTCTCCGTGCTCAGTAGGATTCATAGTACCTGCATCCACATTTAGATAAGGGTCGACTTTCACTAAATTCACTTTGTACCCGCGCGCAGAGAGAATCTTTCCTATTGAAGCTGTAGCGATGCCTTTCCCAACTCCGGACATCACACCACCAATGACAAATATATATTTGTGCGCACGCTTTTTTGACATATGTATTTGATATTAACTTTTCAGATATCTACGAACCGCTAAATAACTGGATAATGATCCTATAAGAATTCCGACTCCGACGACCACCAAAAAGATTAGTGCGAAAGATTCAGTGTAATACTCAAACGTGTTAAACGACCCGAAGAACCTCTCAGAAGCCGGCCCCATCCATAGAGACATCGGATACAAAATTATTAAAACAATCACCGCTGAAATAAGTCCGTACAGCACACCTGAAATCACAAATGGCCCACGCACATACCAATGTCCGGCCCCAACTAATTTCATCACACCTATTTCATCGCGAGAAGTGTAAATGGCAAGACGAATAGTATTAAAGGCGATTAAAATTGATGCCAACCCGAGAAATACTGCAATGGAAATACCCAGATTCCTAGAAGTATCAATGATGTCCGTGAGCCTGTCTATAACAGCCTTGTTTTGGAAGAAATTAACTTTATCTATAATAGCACCCTCACCACTACCAGAAGCCCCGGGTATTGTTTCCAAAAAATTAGCGATACTTTCGTACTGGCTAGTTTCCTTTGCTCGGATGGCAAGAGAGGCGCCGAGCGGATTATCCTCTAGCTCGTCAAGCGCCTGAATCGTTAACTGGTCGTTCTTATGGCGTTCGCGAAAGCGCTCAATCGCTTCGTCTCTCGATATATACTCAACAGTTGCGACCTCAGGAAGTGCCTCTAGAGATGCCTTAATGTTTAAAACATCCTGCTCAAGCGCATTGGTGGTGAAATAAACATTTACATCAACTTTTTCAGTGAGTTGCACTAAAGTTGTGTTTAGAGCGGCGCTTGCAATAAGCAAACTGGCAATCACAAAAAGAGTAATGGTCAAAATCAAGACGGCCGAAAGGGAAACGAAACCGTTTCTAAAAAAACCCACGAGCCCGTATCGTGAAATTCTTTTTATGTCTACCCAAATTCCCATAAAATTTACTACAATGAATATTTACCGCTGTTGTCATCGCGAATAACGCGACCTTGATCCATAGTCACAACCCTCCTTCCAACTGAGTCTACCACGCCCTTGTTGTGCGTTGTCAGCAATACTGTCGTTCCAAGATCATTAATTTTTTTCAAAATCTGCACAACCTCGTATGTATTTATTGGATCAAGATTACCTGTAGGTTCATCTGCAATCAAAACATCCGGCTGGTTCACGATCGCACGCGCAATCGCCACCCTTTGTTGCTCTCCGCCTGATAACTCTTTAGGGAAACTCCACATCTTATCGCCCAAATCCACCAAATCCAAAACGTGCGGAACATCTGCAATGATGTCGTCGTCGGCCCGCCCCGCGGCTTCCATGGCAAACGCAATATTTTCGTATACATTTTTCGTTGGGAGCAATCTAAAGTCCTGAAACACCGTTCCTAAGTTTCTTCGTAAATCTATAATCTCTTTCTCGGTAAAATCTCGCATATTTTGCGAGCCAAAATACACATCGCCCTCTGTAGGTGTTTCTTCCGCAAAAAGCATCTTAAGAAGAGTTGTCTTTCCTGCGCCAGAGTGCCCAACAATTGAAACAAATTCTCCCGGATCAATTGAGAGAGTTACATTTTCAATAGCGGCAGTACCGCCATTGTATAGTTTTGTAACCTTGTCAAAATAAATCATAACAAAAAGCACTCAATGCCCTCCATTATAACCCGAGCTTGTCGCTATCGTGCATTCCACAACTGTCAATATCACATCCTAGTCCTCCTAAAGCGCTCAAACCCGACATATGTTAGCTTTTGTCCTGATTTTCGCTTGCGTTAATGAATGACTGGATATCGCCAGAAAGCACAGAATCCACATCCCGGCGCTTGTCATCCCAGCGGTTGAAAGCGGCTCCATTATGTATGAAATATCGTCTGTGCCACCACCCCTTGAATACTCTTAGGACTGTATAGTATGCAGAATCTGTAATGCCCTAGCACTTCGCACCAAGTATCTTCATTTTTGGAGTTTGCATATAGCACACTGTTCCAAGTCGTAACCAGGAACACTCCGTCGTATATTAAACTCAGATTCGGTAGCGGGAAGCCGTGACCGCCCGCATATTCACCTACTACCGCAATTATTGTATCAAAAAATTTAGGCTCGGCGGGAATGCGCCGAGCCTATGACAAAGGGCAAAGCCCCAAAGTGCAAGTGCAGAGAATCAACTGCCCGAGGGCAAAGATTCTTGCGGGACACCCGCGAACGACCAGCAGCCACGCCAGTCGTCGTCGAGGCGGTCTACGTCCACGTACCGCTCGTCGTCCCAGCGAAGGAACGTGGCGTAGCAATAGTTGCCGTCCGTGTCAACCCACTGGCAGCCATTCGGCGTTGTGTCGGCGAATTCGGGATTCGCCGTGTTGTCGTCAATTTGCGCCTGCGGATCGGGCACGAGACCGCGTTTCTCGTACTCCTTTGTAAGTGCGTCGCACGAGAGCCGGCCGTTCTTGTACGCTGACGGGTCGCATTTGAAATAGACGAGCCTGACCTTGTCTCTGGTGCCGCACGGGATCGCGTCCACCGCGCTGTCGGTGACGTATAGCTTGCGACCACTCGCTTTGAGTGCAGCACGCGGCGAGCGAACGCGGTTCACGTTCACCACGTGAACGATCTGCTTGCTCAACTCATCGACGAGCGCACGGAATGTAGCAAACAGGCGCATCCCGATGTTTTCGCTGCGAAGCGCCTCCTGCGCGTGGTCCTTGTTGACCTCGTCGCGGTGCTTACGCGCCGCGTCGCGCAGCTTATTGGCCAAATCGTCGATTTGGCCGTCAGTCATTTCCATTTCAGATGCGAGCATAGACGTTGCCATGGCGCCATCTCCTTGTTTCCAAATGCGCTGTCCTGAACGATCGGGCGAATCCCGCCTCCATCAGCTGACTGAACTATACTACAGAATTATTCCCGTTGTCAAACATCAGCACTTTACTACTAATTTCTTCCTTACTGAAAAAGTGAACATCCAATGTCCACTTTTTTACTCTAATTCCTTATTCTTACAAATGTCGATGAACGACTGAATATCACCAGCGAGCACCGAATCCACGTCGCGGCGCTCTTCGCCTGTGCGGTGGTCCACAACCCGCTGGTACGGATGTAGGACATACGATCGAATTTGATTTCCCCATTCAATGCTGGTATGCGCTGAGATTGAAAGTCCTCTTTCCTCTTTTTCTCTATCTTCTTGCTGTTTTTTGAAAAGTTTACCTCGTAAAATTTCCAATGCCTTTTCTCTATTTTGTACTTGAGAGCGCTCAGAGGTCACCTGAATCGTAATCCCAGTCGGCTTGTGCGTCATTCTTACCGCTGTTTCCACTTTATTTACATTCTGACCGCCAGGCCCCCCTGCACGGGTAAAAGAAACATCTACATCCTCGTCTTTTAACTCCACTTCCGATGCGTCGGGCAACACCGGTACCACCTCAACCATTGAAAAGCTCGTCTGCCTTTTCCCTTGTGCGTTAAATGGAGAAATACGTACCAAGCGATGCACACCTGATTCGTGTTTTAACTCTTTGTATGCATTCTTGCCTGTTACTTCAAAGGAGATATTTCTATACCCTCCTTGTGTATTTGTATTTTCAGAAAGAATGTAAAGTTCCCACCCTCGTGACTCAATATACTTAGAGTACATTCTAAAGAGCATCGCTGAAAAATCTTCCGCGTCATCTCCTCCTGCGCCTGAAAGAATCGTTACGATTGCATTTCCTTTGTCATACTTATTCCCTCCCTCAAGTTGTAATTTTAGATCCTGATGTTCTTGGATGATTGCCTGTGCCTTTTCCTTATCATTCCAAAAATCAGACGAGGACATCAGCGCCTCTATCTGTTGAATGCGCGCCTGTATAGCGTCTTTATTCATACGAGGAGTATATCAAAATCAAATTTCTATAAAATCCCTGCTGCTAAAAGTGTAAAAACAAGATAACCGACCAAGAAAAGAAGTCCCTCTGTTTTTGTAATGCGTTTGCGCACCAACACCATCCACGCAAATAAAATCGTTGTAATCACCATCACGGATACCCCAAGAGTTTCTGTTACACTGTCTGAAACTATTGGGCCAAGTAAACCCGGTATACCGACGACAGCTAGCGCATTGAAAACATTTGAGCCAAAGATATTACCGATAGCGAGCGGAGCTCGATGTCCATTTGCCGAGCGAATTGTTACAAAAAATTCAGGCAGTGTCGTGCCAAGCGCAATTGCAAAAAGTCCGATAATACCTGTTGAAATATTGAAAATCTCCGCCAAGTTAATTGCCGCATCAACTGCTAGATGTGCTCCAACTATAAGAAATGAAAAACCGAGCCCCAATAACACAAGATCTTTTCTTGTAAGCACAACTTTTTCGGTATGTGCACCGCTCTTTTTCTTTTCGCGCCCAATTGCATATGTTGTGAGAAAATAAAGTGCAAAAAGCGTTAACAAAAAGAAAGATTCTCCCGTTTTTATAACGCCATCAATCATTACCACCACTAATGCACCTGTCGCGACCAAAAGCCATGACACATCAAAAGTAATATCATCGGATACTATTTGTACTCCACGCGCCAAAATCGAAATGATTGCTGCAATAAGGAGAATGTCAGCAATATTCGCCCCGACTGCCGTGCCGGTCACAATGTCTGACGCACCTTGAAGTTGCGCCACAAACGCCGCCACCAAATCCGGAAGTGATGTAAGTGATCCGATAATTACCGCTCCTGCTCCAAATGAGGATAGTCCGAACCACGTTCCAATCTTATGAGCGCTATCCAATACAAAATCTGCTCCTTTTGTAAGGAGCCCGATTGAAAACAGCAGGACAAGCACCCACAGTAATGTCATCGCGACATTATAGCACCAGTTTGTTTCATGTTTGAGCCAGCGAGAGGAATCGAACCCCCGACCTACACGTTACGAATGTGTTGCTCTACCGACTGAGCTACGCTGGCAAGACACAAAAAGCATAGCAAAAATATATCTATGAGCCACCTTCCGGGCTT
>Ga0210057_1002095_pt1 | contig 28959 bp, 26 predicted proteins | sample CryGeyCG2114_010_2_FD_183968 | JGI IMG/M metagenome (GOLD analysis project Ga0210057, IMG submission 183968) | Groundwater microbial communities from aquifer - Crystal Geyser CG10_big_fil_rev_8/21/14_0.10 (SPAdes) (version 2) | ecosystem: Environmental > Aquatic > Deep subsurface > Groundwater ...
CCTTGATGTTCCTTTCCAAGGGCGCGGCGGCATTCGTGGGAAGCACCACGAGCGCGCTCGCGAACCGCAAGGTTTCCAGCCACGAATTCCAAGACGAGCGCGAACTGCTCGCGCTGGGCTCGAGCACCGCGTTCCACTACGCCGTCCTGAAGGGCCTGGCGAACGGCGAGCGCGTCGGCGACGCGGTCAAGGCCGCCCGCAGGGAGATGCAATTCGGCGTTCCCGCGGACGAATTGACGGCAATCCAGTATGTGCTTTACGGCGACCCGACCCTGAAAACCGGCGCTTGAAAAAGCGCTTGTTTTAAAAACAAGGCGCGCCTTGTGTTGTCAGGTGATTCGTTTGGCTGGAAACAAGTGCGAATGCAACTGCAAAATGATGCTCGCGGGCATCGCAATCGCCGGCTTGATAATCGGCGGGCTCGCGGGATACTGGTACGCGGACAGCAAGTCGACGGAATACTTCGCCAAGGGCGCCGCGGTGGGCTGCGTTTCCGCATGCCAAGATGATGCCTGCGTGCAGTCGTGCGCCGAAAACGTGAAGGCGCTCGGCGGCAGCGCGGAGGACAATTACCTGCCGAAAGTCGGCGTGGGGTTCGGCAGGATGTGCTGCAGGACCGGGCTGTGCGGTTGCAGCGCTTGATTTAAAAGCAACCGCGCGCCTTGTGTTGTCAGGTGATTCGTTTGGCTGGAAACAAGTGCGAATGCAACTGCAAAATGATGCTAGTAGGCGTGGCAATCGCGTGCCTCGTAATCGGCGGGATAGCTGGCTACTGGTATTCCGGACAAAGCATCAGGGATTACACTATCAAGGCGGTAACCGTCGGCTGCGTCGAGGGATGCGCTTCCAACGCCGACCCCGGCGCCTGCACGCAAGCGTGCTACGACTCGATAAAGGGCGGCGACTACCTGCCGAAACAATACTCGTGGGACCTCACGACCTGCTGCGCTGAAGGACACGCAACCTGCTGCTACAGCCAACAGGGCGGCGGCAAGGCAAGCGTATCATCCGCGATGCGCTGAAAAACAACCCTAATTTTTTTCTTTTGTCAGTTTCGTTTTTTAACCGCCCACTGGCAAGGTTAAATAAAACCCAAGCGCGCAAATAGCGTTCATGGCTTCCAACGCGAACCTGATGGTCGACGGCAACCGCCTAGCCACTCGCAGCCTAGCACCGGGCTTCAAGGTGCACGGCGAACGCCTCTTCCAAAAAAACGGCGAAGAGTGGCGCGAGTGGAACCCCAACCAATCCAAACTCGCCGCCGCAATCGCCAAGGGCCTTGTCGCGGGAATCGCCGAAGGCGATTCCGTGTTGTATTTGGGGGCGGCAAACGGCGCCACGCCGTCATTCGTCTCGGACTTGGTCGGCGCGAAGGGAATGGTCTATTGCGTGGAATTCTCGCCGCGCGCAATGCGCGACTTGATTCGCGTTTGCGAGCAGCGCGAGAACATGGTGCCGATTCTGGCGGACGCGCGCAAGCCGCAGGATTACGCGGAAGTCAAGCGCGTGGACTGCGTTTTTGAAGATGTAGCCGACCCCGAGCAGGGCAGGATAATGGTTGCGAACTCGCGGTTCCTGGAAAAAGGCGGCTTGGGTCTGCTGGCGGTGAAGGCGCGCTGCGTCGACTCCGCGCAAGAGCCGCGTTTGGTGTATGAACAAGTTGAACGCGAAGTCTCGCGGGCATTCAAAATATTGCAGCGCCTGGACTTGGCGCCGTTCGAGGCGGACCACGCGTTCCTCGCGCTCGAAAAGATTTGAATGCGCGCTTCGGGGGCAATGAACGGTTTTTTATTTGCCGCGTTACTCAAGCCTAGCGGGGTTTAACTGGTGCAACGCGCAACCGCAATAGTCATAATCGCAGCCTTGTTCGCATTCCTGCCGCTGGCTTACGCCGAAGCGTCCCCGTCGCCCCCGCCAGAACCGACTCCGAGCGTTTCGCCCACGCCGACTGCAAGCCCAACGCCCAATCCGACTCCAAGCCCTTCATCCAGCGTAACGCCAAGCCCCACGGCATCGCCCAACCCAACGCCCTCGCCTTTCGCAAGCCCGACGCCAACTGTTTCGCCCAGCGCGGAGCCGAGCATTTCGCCCGAAGAGGAGGCGGACGCGTTTTCAACTCCGTTCGAAACCTGGTTCACCGCGCCCCTCGTCGAATTTTACCCCGAATTCAAGCCGATACTCGTGAAAAACATTCCCGACGACTACTTCGACTCGTGGAGCAAGTCGAGGGTAAATTTGAGCAACTACTTCGCGGACCCCCAAGGCGGCAGCCTCGCTTTCATCGCGAGCTACGACCCGGACGCGCTGGCGGTGAACATCAACGGCAGCATGGCCGAAATCGTGCCCTATCACGACTACTCGGGGAACACGACGCTTGTTTTTTACGCGGCTAACGACAAGCGCCAAACCGCAAGCAACGTTGTTTCCCTTGAAATCGTGCCCGGCAGCGAGTGGGGCAACGCGATGGCGAAAAGCGGCGAGGAACCCAACAGCGCCGCGGATACGGCGCTGATACTCATGTGGGACGGCGAAGCCGGGGCGATTCCAGGCGGCTGGGCGAGCATTTCGGGAGTGGGTTCAACCATGAATGGGCGATACTTGTATGCAAGCAATACTTACGTGGAAGCGGGCGGCGGCGCGACAACGCACACGCACACCTACACCGCGGCGAATTCGGGCTCGGGAGCCGCCTACGCGGTGCTGTCAGCCGCCGGCTCGACCTACGCCAGCAGCGCGCACACACACGAAGTTAGCGTGACTACAACTTCCGCCAACAACCTGCCGCCATACTACAACCTGACCCTGATAAAATACACGGGCGCGGGCGGCTACCCGACCACGCTCCCCGCGGGCGTAATCGCGTTCTTCAACGACACCGTGCCGAGCGGCTGGACGCAGTACGCCGCGGCTGACAACCTGCTCATTCGCGCGGCTGCGGCGCCGAACGGCGCGAGCAGCGCCGGAGGCACTCACTCGCACCCGGTCAACTATACCTTGAACAGGTCGGTTACCGGAGCAATCGCCCCGAGCGGCACGTCAACGTCCAATACCTTGTTATTATCCCACACCCACACGAACTCCACGGACACCGCGACGAACGAAACTACGAGCGTGCCGCCTTACAAGACGCTGATTTTGGGCAAGCTGAATGCCGACGCCGCATTGCCCACGGGATTGATAGGCATGTTCAACTCCACGCCTGAAGGCTACTGGATCACGGTTTCGGGAGTCGGCGAGGCGATGTACCAAAAATTCATAATGGGAAGCGACGCCTACGGCAATACAAAAGGCGCGCCAACGCACAATCACGCTGACATGACCGGGATGAAGTCCACCGCGGCAGCCGGAACTGCTACGAGCACGAAAAAAGGGACCGGCGCAGCCAACTACCTGCACACCCACACGGCCGTTTCAATAACCGGATTCAGCAGCGGAGACCACACGCCGCTTTACTCCGGCGTCATCCTGGCGTATTACACCTCGGCCGCGCCGGTGATTGACGTCACGATCAACGCGTCGGACTGCGACTTCGGCACCCAATCGCCCAGAGCCGAGAACGCGAGCGCAACGACCTGCTTCCCGCTCACGGTCACGATTGGCACGAACACGAACGTGAAGACGAACCTGGCGGTCAACGGCACCACCTTGGCAGGAAGCGGAAGCCTCACGCTCGCGGTGAACAACGTGACTTACTCCAACGAGTCCACGGGCTGGAAGACGGAACTGAACGCAACGTTCAGCTACGGTTCGGATGCGGCGCACGCCGCGTACAGCAACTGGATGCAAATCGCGATTCCCGTCGGAGTGGCGACAACGCGCGACATTTGGTGGTTTATCAACGTGCCGGAATACCAAGGCAAATCCACTTACAACGGGCAGCTTTACGTGCGGGTGAGCGCCGCATGAAACAAAAGGGTTTTAAAGAGGGCAAAAGTAAGCAAGACAGCAATTAATCTTGAGGATTATAGCGTGGAGGGGAAGTTTGCGTGGACTGGAAAAAAATAGGAGCGATTTTTGGAATAATTGTGATAGCGGCTTTTTTGGCTACGCCGGGGCCGGTCAGCACCGTTTCCGCGGACACGGAAAACATCACTACCTCACAGCTGATAGTCAGCGGGGTGATTGACGTCACGATTAACGCCTCGGCTTGCGACTTCGGCAGCCACTCGCCCGGAACCATTAACACTAGCGCCACGGATTGCTTCCCGCTGAGGGTCACGCTGCACGCCAACACGAACACTATTACCAACCTCCAAGTGAAAGGCGCGGACATGACGAGCGGCGGCAACACGCTCATCGTGAACAACCTGACTTACGTGAACGCGACCGGCGCTGGCGCGCCTTACGATTGGTTGACCGAAACGAACACCACTTACTCCTCGGGAAGGGACGCGGCAAGCACGGGCTACAACGACTGGCTGGCAATTCCCGACCCGGCGGCGGACGTGAACCGCGACATTTACTGGTACAGCAACGTTCCAAGCTACCAAACGAAAGGAACTTATTCGGGCACCCTCAATGTCAAGATGGTTGACGCGGGTTAAGCCGTTCGTAAGGCGGCTTGGCGCATGCTAAACCACAGGGTGGGAGTTTCACAATGAGGCAAATCTGGCTTTCCGCGTTAATACTCTCCGTGCTAGTGTCTGGTTTTGCCTACGCCGAGGGCGGGCTGTTCAACTACGGCGCGATGCAGCAAAGCAAAGTCATCACGGTCGAGCCGGGAAACAGCGCGACTGCAAAAATATTCATTTTCAACGTGCACGGCAACCGCGCCACGCACGTGCACGCGGAAGTGCTGAACGCGCCGCCGGGATTCACGGTTACTCTGATTCCCGCCTCGCACAAGGCAGAGTATAACGTGTCCGGCCTCATCATGACGAGCGAGGAGAACCTCGTCGCCGAACCGACGGACATTGACTCCCTGCCAACGCAAAAGCCCGAAACGGCTGCCGAGGGCACTGAATGGATTACAATGGGCGGAGTTGACGGGTTCGTGCCCGCGAAAGTCCTCCTCGTGAACGTGACCGCGGACGCGGGCCTGCCGTTGTGGACGGATTACGCGCTCGTCATAACCACCACCGCGAACTGGTACGACGTGGCGTCGGCCGGCCCCGTGAGCATGGGGCAGGCGAGGGACTTCACTTACACGGTTAGGACGGTCACCAAGGAATATTCGGAAGAAGAAGTCGCCAACCCGCAGGCGGGCGCAGACTTCCTGCAAGGCCAAAACCTGTGGTTTTATTCGACGGTAGCACTGATACTGCTGGTGGTCGGGCTGCTCGCCTACCAATTATTGAAGAAGCCAACCAGACGCTGACAACGCGCTGAAACCAATTTAAATATGCATAGAGAGTTGCTTTAGCGATATCATGCGCAAGGGTTTTTTGCTCGCATTCATCTTGACGGTTGCAGCCGCTGCCACGCCCGTTTCCGCGGAAGCGCAGGTGAACTCGAGCCTGGAAATCACGGATTTGGCGCTCGTGGCCCTCACGGGAATAACCGCGGTTCCGCAGGAAATAAACGAAGGCGGAACAGTGGACGTCTCCCTGTCCATCGAGAACCAGGGAAACGTGGAAGCCGGGGTCCAGGCGAACATAACCATACTGAATTCCACGGGCGACAGGATGCAGAACACGGTCTTCGCGGCGTTCAACATGACGCCCGGGGAAACCGCCGTGCTGACTTACTCTTGGAACGCGGGAAGCAACCCGATAGGCGACTATTCGGCGAACGGGCTCGCGGTTTATGATTCCACCCTGACCAACGCGGTGAACGCCAACTTTTCCATAGTTTCCGTTCCCACGCCTACGGCCGCGCCGACGCCGGGCGGGGGAAGCGGGGGCGGCGACATCCAGATAATCCCGCGGCCCAAGCCGCTGCCGCCGGAGATAAAGCCGGAATACGGCGTAATCGAATTCTCTAAAAAAGTCATACTAGTGGAAATCCTTGCGGGCTCGGCCCGCGTCGAGAGCATCGCGCTCAAGAACGCGGACAGCAAGGCGCGGGAAGTGCAGCTGGCGCTTTCGGGCGCACCCAAGGACTCATTGTCCGCGGACAGCAACCGCTTGGTGATCCAGCCCGGAAGGAGCGCGACGGTCTCGCTGGGCTTCTCCATTCCCAAGGACGCGGAGCCCGGAGACTACCTCGTGAAGCTCGCCGCGGTCAGCGGCGAGGCGCAGTCCACGGACTACCTGATTCTCCGCGTGAAGAGCTACCCCGAAGGCTACGCGAACCCGATTACCACCAAGACCGTGGTAATGGACGTGGACAAGGGGGAAACCCAGGTGCGCGTAGCCATTTTCAACCCGTCCGAAAAGAAGGTGGAGCGCATCCAGCTGTTCGACCGCGTTCCCCTGTCCGCGGCGAAGGACCCGAGCAGGGTCGTCTTCTCGGAAAAGGTCGGCGTGGTGGTGAGCCGCGTCCCCCTCGAGCTGGCGTGGGAATTGAGGGACGTGCTCCCCGGCGAGCACGTCACGATAGCCTACGCGATAAGCGGGCTGCTCGACGATTACGCGCCGTACGCTGCGAGCGTCGTGAGGACCGCGGCGTTCAACACCGAAGAGGCGCGCGGGCTCCTGCAGGTGCGCGAGTTCAGGATTCCGCCGCTTTACGTTGGAAAAACCGGCGAGGTCACCGCCCTCTTGTTTTACGGCGGCTTGGAGAGCGCGAAGGCGTCGCTTTTCCTGGAGGCGCCGTTGAACGGCTTTTCGGTCGAGCCGAAAAGCCTGGACGTGGCGTTCGCGCCGAGGAGCATCAGGCGCGTTTCGTTCAACGTGACGCCCTTCTCGCAGGAGGCGGTAGGGAGCAACGTGATGACGCTGGTGGTCGCCTCCGAGGACTTCGGCGTCAGGCAGGAGGCGGGTTTCATAGTTTATTCGCCCGCGGGTTTCGAGGGCTTCGACTGGGCGTGGCTTGTGCTGTTGGCGGCGTTGGTGGTCGCGGCCGCCGTCCTCATAGGCAGGCATGCCGGAGCCAGGAAGCAGCGGCAACTCGAAAACAGGTTCAGGAGCCTGACTATCGAGGAACGCGACGGCTACCTCAAGGTGGTGCGCGAAGGGGTTCTCGGGAAGAAGTGACGGAGCATGGAACTGACGAAAAACGAGAGGGAAATCCTGAAGCTGATGCTGGACAACTGCAGGGCGTCGGACACGGCCATGCCAAGAAAACAAAAATCTCCACGCAGGCGGTCGGGAAGATAAGGAAAAAACTCGAGAAGGAAGGCGTGATTCGCGGCTACGCCTGCGAGCTGGACTTCGAAAGCATGGGGATAACCACCTTCGCCATCGTTTACGCGAAAATCGTTCCCGACAAGGACCTCCAGATGAAGCTGACGTGGGAAAAAAAGAATGCCGCCGAGGAGATAATCAAGGCGTCGCCCAACCTCCTCATGCTCGCCGAGCCCATAGGCAGCGAGTACAACTACGTGGCGCTCTTCGGCTTCAGGAACCAGGCGGAGATGGAATGCTTCATCAGGGAGGCGAGGCGCGTGTACGCGGGAATACTCGAGGACAAGAGGATTGACACGTTCTCGGCGGCAAGCCTCATCAAGTTCGACAAGACGCCCATCTTCCGCGCGATGCTGGACGGCTTTAAACCGCGAAACCCGGCGCTGCCCCAACTCGACCAAATCAAAAAACTCATAAAGTTTAAAAAATAAACATAACCCCAAATATTTATTTAAAAAACTTGAAAAGGCGTTTTATTTAACTAATATTAAAAGGGGACCCGCCGCCTCAAATGGTTTTTTAAACAAGGGCGCCTTACCGTTTCGTGACGCAATCGCCCGCAGGCAGGAGCCTAGGTATAGTGTCAGGCAAGGGAGGGGTAGGCAAAAGCGTCCTCGCCGTCAACCTTGGGGCGGTTTTCACCAAGCACGGCAGAAAGAGCGTGGTCGTCGACGCCGACGTCAACAGCCCTTCCGTCGGGCTCCAGCTCGGCATTCCCTACACTAATATTGGATTGCAGAACATCCTGCATGAACGCAAGCAGTTTCAGGACGCGATTATCGCACACCCGGCTACCGGCCTGCGGATTCTTCCCGCATCGCTGAAATACATGCGGGGCGTGTCGCTGAAGAACTTCAACAGGGTCATCTCCGAGGCAAACAAGGCTTACGAATTCACGATAATCGACTCGCCGCCCGGCATCACGGAAGACGTCCTTCACATCATCAACGCGAGCGAGGAACTCGTCGTCATCACCACGCCCGACGTTCCGAGCGTGAGCGGCGCGATAAAGGTTATAAGCCTGTGCAAGGCGTGCAAGAAGCGGATTCACGGAGTCGTAGTCAATCGCTGCACCGACGCGTCCTTCGAGCTCACGGCCCGCGAGATAGAGTCGATGACCGAGGTGCCCGTGCTGGTGCGCCTACCCGAGGACGACTCGATTCCGGCCAGCATAGCTGCGCACTTGCCCGTGGTTCATTACGCACCCGACTCGGCAGTGAGCAGGAAGCTCAACGAATTCGCGCTGTCCTTCGTCGAAAGCGGGCAGCCGAAAACGCAGGGCGGGGGGCTGATAACGCGCCTCTTCGCGTTCATTCGCGGCATTTTCGCGTGAAACGCGGGTTATTTAATTTCGCCGCGACAACTGTATCCTGAAGGTGGGTCACTAATGGGCATTGCAAAACTCCGGCTGGCGATGGTTTTGACCATGACGCTGCTGTTCGGCTTCCTCGCGGGCATCTTCGGACTGATTTTGTGGCAGTACGGCCCGGCGATGGAGCTGGGCTCCGCGCTGGCGATGATAGTCGGCTTCGTAGTCGTGTTCACGCTCGCGCAATGGTACTTCGCGCCGTCGATAATCAGGTGGACCACGCGCATGCGCGAACTGCCGCACGGCGAGTACGCCTGGCTGCACGCGGAACTGGCCGAGCTGTCAAAAAAGGCGGGCATCAAGACGCCGCGCCTGTACCTCGTGATGGACGGCACGCCGAACGCGTTCGCATTCGGCAGGACGCCCAACGACGCGAACATAGCGGTGCACGCGGGCCTGCTGAACGCGCTGAACAGGGAGGAAGTGAAAGCAGTCGTAGCGCACGAAGTCGGGCACGTGAAGCACTGGGACGTAGCCGTGATAACGCTCGCCTCGATGGTGCCCCTGCTCGCCTATTACCTGATAGTTCTTTTTGCGGGGCGCAACAACAACGAGCGCGGCGGCGCGTTGGGCGGCATCGCGGTTTTCATCGGCGCGCTAATCGCCCAGTTCATCTCGCGGCTACTCGTCATGTACTTGAGCAGGACGCGCGAATACTACGCGGACGCGTTCAGCGCCGCGGCGACGCGCAGCCCTTCAAGCCTGCAGACCGCGCTCGCCAAGATAGTTTACGGTTTCCCGCGCGGCGCGCCGACCGAGGAATACAAGTCCAAGCAGGCGTTTTACATCGCGGACCCGGTTGGCGCCGCGAACGAGTCGGGTTCCGTCAATCCTGAAAAGCTCGGGCGCGAACTGGAAAGCGCGTCGGCGGGCGGCAACCTCGAGAAAGGCGAAATCGCGCACGCAATCGAGTGGGAGAAGACGAACGCGTGGGCGAAGTTCTCGGAATTGCTGGGAACGCACCCGCTTACTTACAAGCGGCTTGACGCGCTTGAGGCGCTGAAGAAGGACTTGCCCCGGGTCGAGGCGGTCTGATGATAGCCGCGACGGGAAGCATCGGGCTGGACACCACGCGCACGCCCTTCAAGACGGTCGAGCGCGTGCTGGGCGGCAGCGCCTCCTACTTCTCGTACTGCGCGTCGTTCTTCGACAAGGTCGGCTTGGTCTCAGTCGTTGGCGAGGATTTTCCCGAAAAGTACTGGCGCGAACTCGAAGCCAAAGGCGTGGACTTGAAGGGCGTGCAGCGCAACAAAGGCAAGACGTTCCACTTCGACTCGTCGTTCTCGTACGACTTGTACGCGCGAACCGCCAACGCCACCGAATTCGGCGTGCTCGCCTCGTTCGAGCCAAGGGTGCCCGACGAATACAAGGACGCGAAAACGGTTTACGCGGGCACCAACAACCCTAAAATCCAGCTTGAGTTTTTGAGGCAGTTTGGAAAGCAAAAAGTCTCGTTCATCGACACCATCGAGCACTTCATCGCCAACGATCGCGCTGCACTGCTGCGCGTCCTGTCCGAGGCGGACGGCTTCGTCTTGAACGACGTGGAGGCGCGCATGCTCTGCGACACGCCGAACTTGGTGAAGGCGGGCAAAAAAATCCATTCGCTGGGGCCGGAAATCGTGGTGATAAAAAAAGGCGAGCACGGCTGCCTCGTGTTTTACGGGGGCGGCGTTTGCGCGTTTCCCGCGTTCCCGCTTGAGGAAGTCCTGGACCCCACGGGCGCGGGCGACTCGTTCGCAGGGGGCTTCGTGGGCTCGCTGGCCCGCGACGGGAAGATAAGCTGGGCGGGCTTGAAGCGCGCGGCCGTGCTCGGCAGCGTGATGGGCTCGTTCGCGTGCGAGGGCTACGGGCTCGACCGGCTGCGAAAGCTGGATGAAAGGCAAATCGACGAAAGGTTCGAATTTTACAGGGAAATGACGAGCCTGTAAACGGCGGGATTTGATGCGGGAAACGAAGCGGTTGGCTTTCGCGGCGGTTTTGGCATTCGCTTGCGGGCTGGCCGCCTACGCGTTACTTTTGTGCCAGCAGCCCGCGTGCCTTAACGGTTCGGTTCGCGCGATTTTCTCGCCCGGCTCGGACGACGCGCTGCTGCCGCTGCTCAACGGCGCGGGGCAAAGCATCGACGTGGAAGTTTACCAGTTCTCGAACCCGGACTTCAAGAAGGCGCTGGCAGACGCCGCGGCGCGGGGCGTCCGCGTGCGCGTCATACTCGAGCCGCGCGTGGACGACAACTACGAAACCGCGTCTTACCTGGCGAAGAGCGGCGTGCAAGTGGAATGGGCGACAACCGGATTCACGAACACGCACTCGAAGTACGCGGTAGTGGACGGCGCAACGGTGGCGGTTGGAAGCGCGAACTGGTCAAGGCACGCGATGGAATCCAACCGCGAAGCCGGGGTCATAATCCGGGACGGCCGCATCGCGTCGGAATTCGAAGCGGTTTTCGAAGAGGACTGGGCCGCGGGCCAGGCGGTTGTTGCATAGTTATGCGAATCCGCCGCGCGACCGAAAAGGACGCCTACACGCTGGCAGTGCTCACGCACCGCTTCTTTCCTTACACGGGCTTGGGCTGCCCCGAAGTGCTCTGCCGCCTGCGAAGCAAGAACATCGAGTACTACGCGGCAATCGAGGACAAGGCGACCGTCGGCTTCACGGACCTGGAGCACCAGGGCGGCGGAAAGGCGAAAATACTCGGCTTGGCGGTGCTGCCGGAATACCGGCGCCGCGGCATCGGGCAGGCGCTCTTGGACAAGGCGTTGGCCGCCGCGCGGGCCAAGGGCGACGAAAAGTGCGTCATCCTCGTAGCTGAGGATAACCTGCCCGCGCAGGGGCTTTACGAAAAGAACGGGTTCTCGCATTGCGGCGTGCTTGACCGCAAGTTGTGGAACAAAACCGTTTTATTGATGTCCAAGGAACTTTGAGTGGCTGAAAACGATGGATTTGGAAACCAGGCTGGAACTCGTCAAGCGCGAGCCCACGCAGGAGATAGTAGTCGAAAGCGAGTTGCGCGAACTGCTCGAGACGAATGCGAAGCCGGGCCACTACATTGGCTACGAGGTTTCCGGAATACTGCACGTCGGCTCGCTCCTCCTCGCGGGCAGGAAAATCAACGATTTGGCCAAGGCGGGCTTCAAGACGCGCGTCTTCCTGGCCGACTGGCACTCAGTCATAAACAACAAGCTGGGCGGCGACTGGGACGCCATCCTCTCGGCAAGCAAGTACTACGAGGAAGCCTTCAAACTCGTCTGCCCGAGCGTGCAAATCGTGCGCGGCAGCGAATTGTATCACGGCAACGACGATTACTGGAAGGACGTGGTCAAGTTTTCCAAGCACGTGACGCTCGCACGCGCGACGCGCTGCATGCAAGTTCTAGGAAGGTCCGAAAAAGAAACGCTGGACGTGGCGCAATACATTTACCCGTCAATGCAGGCGGTGGACATCCGGCATATCCACGCGGACTTGGCGCACGCCGGAATGGACCAGCGCAAGGCGCACATGCTCGCGCGCGACGTTTTCCCGGCGATGGGATGGAAGCCGCCAATCGCGCTGCACCACTCATTACTGCCAAGTTTGCTCAAACCCGAGGAAGGCGCGGGGCGCATGGACTCGAAGATGAGCAAGTCAAAGCCGGACAGCGGCGTTTTCGTGCACGATTCCGCGGAAGAAATCAGGCGCAAAATCAACAAGGCGTACTGCCCCGCGGAAACCGAGGGCAACCCCGTGCTCATGCTTGCGAAAGCTTTCGCGTTCCGCGAAGGCAAGGCGATGGAAATCGAGCGCCCCGAAAAGTTCGGCGGGGACGTTTCCTTCGAAAGCTACGCGCAACTGGAAACGGCTTATGCCGGCGGCAAGCTGCATGCGGGCGACTTGAAGTCCGGCGTGGCTGCAGCCGTGGACGCGGTAGTCAAGCCGGTGCGCGAGCACTTCGAAAAGCGCAAGGACCTGCTGGCGGTTTACGACAAGGCCCAAATCACGCGCTGAGCAAACGCGCCGCCAACACGCTCCGCACGCAACCAACCCGCACGCCAAATGCACTACCTACGAGTAGAAACGGTTAAAAGGGGGTTTGGGGCGTTATCTAGTTGGTGGAAACCATGAGGAACGCCTTGTTTGCATTGATACTCGTGTCCGCCTTCGCTTCGGCGTGGTGGGTCCAGCTGCCGGGAGTCGGCTTCGGCTCCAAGTCGCCCAACTACAATTATTACTATCCGACGCAAGTCTACTACGCGCAGCCGTACTACTATTACCCCGCCTACCCGACTTACTATGCGCAACCCTCGTACGGCTCGTCTTACAGCACGAGTTACGCTTACGCGGGCTCGCGTTCGTCCTATTCTTATTCGTCCAGCGGCTCGTCTTACGGTTCGGGTTACTATCCGGCCTACTCGTACCCGTCGTACAATTATTACGGCCCGAACGCGCAGTGCGCGGACCTCATTGCGCACGGCTATTACGTGTGCTGAAACCAGCCCGTTTTTTATTCCAGCCGATTCACAGCTTTAGCGTTTGATGAAAGAGTCAGAGTGCCGAGTTGTTTTCGCTTCGGCGAAAACCGCGATGACGAGGACCTTGAGTGCTGAAAAATAATTAGCAGGCGACGACGAAGAGCTCGAAAACGGTTAGCGCCAGCGCCCTAGCTTATCGTGACTTCCTTCTCGCACGACGCGCCGCCGCCGCTCGCGCTGACCGTGAAGTGCCCGGCGGCGGAGTAAGAGCAGGTCGCGAACCCGTTGTAGGTGCCGGACGCGCCCTGCGCGAGCGACAGCGACTGCGCCGGCGCGCTGAGCCAGCACTTGAGCGTGGCTGAGACGCTGGAGTTGAACTTCACAATTATTTGCAGCTGCTTCGAGTCCGAGCCTGGCGCCGCGGAAATGGTGCAATTCACCACGACTTGCGGGGTCGGGGAAGGCGCTGCAACCGAAGCGGACGGGTGCGCGCTCGCGTTGGCTGACGGGGACGGCGCAATCGAAGCGCCGGGCGGCAGCGAAGCCTGCGGCGTGGGCGTGTTGAAGATGTCCCTGTTGGGCTGCGCGGTCGAGCCGGCGGGCGACCACTTGTCCAAGCCGTCCTCGCGCTCGAGGCAGCCGAACAATAGCAGCGCAACGACGGCGAGCAACAGGAGTTTTTTCACGAGTTTTGTTAAACGCGCGCGATTTATAAAATTGCGCGTTGTAACGCCGTGCGCGGTTAAGGCGGGAGTGGCAGTGCGTTGCGCCTCATTTCATCATGATTTTTTCCTGAAAAAATAGTAAACCGAACCGCAGAAAACCGCGAAAACCCCGATGGCTAGCGACTGCGGCGAAAGGAACGCGACGAGGACGAGGCACGAAGCGAGGCCCGCAGCCGAAACCGCCTTCGAAGACGGCTTCGCCTCAAGTTTGAGGGCCGAATAATTCGCCACCGCGTAATAGGCGAGCATGGCGAAGCTGCTGACCGACGCCACCAACGCCAAGTTTCCAAGCAGCGCGAGAAGCGCCGACGCGACGCCGGCCGCGAGGACGGCGTTCCTCGGCACGCCGCTCTTGGAATCCACTGCGGAGAACGCCTTGGGCGCGTCGTTGTTGCGGGCCATCGCGAACGCCACGCGGGACACTCCCATCACGGTGACCAGTAGCACGCTCGCGGTCGCCGCCAGCGCACCGAGGGAAATGATTAACGCGGCGTAAGGTATTCCGGTGGAGCTTATCGACGAAGCAAGGAAGGCGCCGGACGTTGACGCCGAACCGCCGAGCCCGACCGCGGCTATGGCCACCAGAATGTAAAGCACGGTTGAGACCGCAAGCGCCAGCATGATTGCCCTAGGCACGTTACGCTTAGCGTTTTTCACTTCCTCGGAAACCACGGTTATCCTTGCGAACCCGCCGTACGCGAAGAAGATTATCGCCGCGCCCGAAAGCACGCCTTCGAGCGACGCGCTGCCGAAGCCCAAAAAATTGCCGGCCTTGAAGAAGAGAAAACCGGCGAGCACGAAGAACAGCAGGATTATGATTTTGGCCGCCACCAGGGTGTTGTTCAACAAGACGGAGCGCTTCGTGCCCGAATAGTTGATGGCGGCTGCCACGAGGCAGGCAAGGGCGGCAAATGGGACCGCGGGCAAACCCGGGAAGATGGTGGAAAGGTAAAGCGAAAAGCCGAGCGCGACGGTCGCGCCCGCGACCACGTTCGACGCGAGCCACAGGAATCCGGTGAGGAAAGCCCAGAACGGCGGAAGCAAAGCGCGCGCGAATTCGTAGGCGCCGCCTTCCCTCTGGGTCGCCTTGCTCAGGCGCACGAAACTCAACGCGGTAAGCGTGGCGGCCGCGCCGGCTATGACGATTGACGCGACGACCGCGGGCCCCGCCAGCCCGGTCGCCACTCCGAGGACGACGAATATTCCCGCGCCAACGATTGCGCCGACGCCTATGGCGGTCGCGTCGAGAAGCGTGATGGTTTTCTTCAGTTTCCCGTTTGCCACGCGGATAAAATGCCGTTCGCATATAATATTTTGCGTTTCGGGCGATTGGCGCGGGCGGCGCGGCGCTTGAAGCTTTGCTAAAGAACCTAGTTTTTTAGCAAACTATTTTAGCAAGTGAGGCATCCTGTTAGGTTAGGGAGGCAGAGAAAGATGAAATATGGACTAAAAAGGCACAAAGGTATGCGGGAGAAGGGCACGGACAAATGGCGCTCAACATGCGCCAAGCTCGTAGCGCTCGAGTTTGTCCTGAGCGCGATTTTTCTTTCGCTTGGACACGTTTTGGAAAACTATTATTTCAAAGGCGTAGGCATCGGCTTGTTAATCTCTTGGGTCACGGGAGCATTAGCCTATTTTGTTGTGAGGAAGAAGACCTGAACGGGGGATAAAATAGAATACAGAATGAAAAGGCGCATAACAAACACGCCGCTATACGCGGCAATACTAACCGCTTTGATGGCGGTTATATTGCAATACACAAAAATTGGGCCATCATTTTTGCGGTTATAAGTGCTGTTTTGTTAGTTGCCGACAGATACATAGAAAATGAGCACTTGGAAGAAGAGGAGTGATACGGCGCTAACGGGATTTTTTAGCGGGATTCGCTTTATTAGCAAAGCCGGCGCTTGAGAAAAAAATATTAAGCAGTAGCGGTTGCTAATTGCGTAAAAATTTTGGAAACCGTTGATTGCGTCTGATGCAAGGCAAAACAGTTTTGTTCGTGAACTCGGGTTCACGCAAGAAGGAGTTCACGCTGAAGCGCGCGAAAGAGCTGGGGTTACGCGTAGTGCTCCTCGCGCCGCGCATGACGTGGGAGAAGCGCTACGCCGACGACTTCGTGAAGGCGAACAACTTCGATCACGCGGAAGCTCTCGCGGCGGTGGGCGAATTCATCGCCGCCGGAAACAAAATCGACGGCGCGGTCACGTTCTGGGAGGACGACGTGCCGTTGATGGCCGCGCTTTGCGAGAAGTTCGGGTGGATAGGCCCGACGCGCGAGGTCGCGGAGCGCTGCAGGAACAAGTACGCGATGCGCGAGGCGTTCAGGCGCGCCGCCGTGCCCTCGCCGAGGCACGCGCGCGTCAAGAGTCCCGAGGAGTTGGAGAAGGCGATGAAGTCCATCGGGTTCCCCGCGGTGGTGAAGCCCGCGTGGGGCGCGGACAGCGAGTTCGTGGTGCAGGTCAACGACGAGGAAGAGGCGCGCGAGGCTTTTTCCTACATCTCCAAGAACGCGGTCCCGAAGTTCAACCCGATTTTCGCGTACAACAACAACGAGTTCATCATCGAGGAGTACATGCCGGGCATCGAGGTGAGCGTCGAGAGCGTGACGCAGTACGGCGTGACCTCGGTAATCGGAATCGCGGAAAAGAAGCTGATGCGCGAGCCGTACTTCGTTGAGGAAGGCGACTCGGCGCCGAGCCGTTTCGAGGGCGAAACGCTGGACAAAATCAGGGAACTCGTGCTCAAGGCGCACGCGGCGCTCGGCGTGCGCGAATCCGTCACCCATTCCGAAATCAAGGTGACGCCGGACGGCCCGAAGATGGTCGAGGTCGCGGCGCGCATGGGCGGCGACTACATCTGGGACTGGGTGAACACGATTTGGGGCGTGGACCTCGTGCAGGAGGCGCTCTCGATCGCGCTGGGCGAGCAGGTCAACCGCACGCCGCAGCCGCCCAAGTGCTTCCTTTCCGCGAGGTACTTCAACTCCGAGAAGTCGGGCGTCGTGTGCGGGATACGCGGGTGGCAGGAAGCCAAGGGCAACGCGGGGCTTCACGACTTTTACTTGGACAAGGAGGTCGGCGACGTGGTGCTCGCGCCGCCCGAGGGCTTCGAAAGCGTGGGCTGGATAGCCTGCAAGGGGAACACGCTTTCCGAGGCGGAGAAGTCGCTGGACGAGCTCTTCAACTCCGTCGAAGTCACGATAGCGAAGTACGACGTGGGCTCGAGCGTCGGGCAGACGCACCGCAAGAACAAGTTCAGCTACGCGAGCGTGACGCGCAACCGCCTGCTTTCGGGAGAGAAAATCAACCGCCTCAAGTATTTGCCCAACGAGGATTTGCACAAGCTGCACGTGGGGATATTGTGCAACAGGTACGAGACGAACGGGGACGACAACCCCGTCGAGAGCGACCTGACTTCCGTGGGCGAGAACATCCAGAAGGCGCTCGAGGAGAAGGGCTACAAGGCGACCTTCTTCGACATGAACGAGTATCCGCTGCCCGTCGAGAAGATGCAGAAGGCGCACGTTGACGTCGTCTTCAACGTGTGCGAGCGCGTGAACGATTCGAGCCTCCTCGAGCCGCATTCGGCCGCGCTCATGGACATGCTGCAGATACCTTACACGGGCTCCACGCCGTTCACGCTCGCGCTGTGCATCGACAAGATTCGCGTGAAAAAACTGCTGAGCTTCCACGACATACCAACGCCCAAGTGGGATTACGTTTACGAGATTGACGACGAGATACGCGACGACTTGCGCTACCCGCTCATCATCAAGCCAGGCAACTCGGACAACAGCATAGGCATAACGAACGACTCCGTGGTGACGGACGAGGAGGGCCTGCGCAAGCAGCTGAACGAGATAGTCGTCAAGATGGGCCGCCCCGCGCTCATCGAGGAGTACGTGGAAGGCGACGAGTACGACGTGAGCATCATCGGCAATGATGACGATCTCCGCGTGCTGCCCCTGTCGCGCTCGATTTTCAACGAGATGCCCGCTGGCTACTGGCACATTTACCCGTACGACGCAAAGTGGAAAAAGGAGGACACGCCTTACGACAAGATTTTGAAGGAGCTGCCCGCGAAAATCCCGAACAAGCTCGCGTCGCTCATAACCGAAATCGCGGTGGACACTTACAACATCCTCGACTGCCACGATTACGGCCGCGTCGAAATCCGCGTTGACAAGGACGGCAACCCGTTCGTGCTCGAACTGAACCCGAACCCGTCCATAAACGCGGGCGACTGCGTGCCCGGCGCCGCCGAGCTCGTGGGAATGAATTACGCGGACTTTACGGAAGAGATACTCAAGCTCGCGGTCAAGCGGTACAAGGACAAGCCGCCCTACTACCACCTGCAGTCAAGCATACTCTAAATAAAAAAGCGCGAAAAAATCAGTTAACCGAACACGTTGCCGAAGCCGTGCACGGCATTATCCGCTTCTTTTTCAAGCTCTTCGAGGACCTTCTTCTTCTCCTCGGGCTTTGCTTCCTCGAACGACGCTAGTGCCTTCAGCTTCTCGATTAGCTTGGACGCATCACCCTCCTTGCGGAAGTGCACGACTGCCTTTCCAACGGGCAAGCCCAGCGCCTGCGCGTCTTTGAAGTCGTAGCCGAGGCGCGCGAACGAGTCGTCGGCGAGCGAGTCGCCTTCCAGAACGAGCTTGAGCTTGGCCTTGTCCGCGGAAGCGAAGAGGAAAACGTATTCAGCCATTTTCAACACCTTGATTGGTTTGGTGCCAATTATTAAAAAAGCCACCGCGTTAAGGCTTTGGGGTTGAAACTCATGAAAAAGTTGTTCTTGGTGCTGTTAGCTTCGGTTTTGATGTTCGGCTGCGTCTCGCAGGAAGCGCAAGTCGCGAACCCGGCGAGCGTGTTCTGCGAGGCGCGCGGCGGAACGCTTGATATTGCAACCGCTGTGGACGGCAGCCAGGCGGGCTATTGCACGCTCGCGATCGGCGAGCGTTGCGAGGAGTGGGCGTATTACCGCGGCGAGTGCCCTGTCGCTTCGCCCGTTCCGTCGCCCGAATGCAACGGCCACGGCCTCGGCGACTCGTGGAAGCAGGACTGCAATACTTGCTCGTGCACCGAGAACGGCGCGGTTTGCACGCTCATGGCGTGCGTTACCCCGTCGCCTTCGCCGCTGACGAAATGCGAGAAGGACTCGGATTGCGTGGTCGGCGGCTGCAGCAGCCAATTGTGCGTGTTGAAGGGCCAGCTCATTGCTTCTACTTGCGAGTGGGCGGATTATTACTCGTGCTTCCAGCGCGATTCCGTGCAAAGCACGTGCGGTTGCGCGAACAACGCGTGCGTTTGGGACGCGAACACGCTCGGCTGCGTTGCCGCAATGCGGACGCCTTCACCCATCCCGTCGCCGGTGAGCCAGGCTTCCGACGACTTCGCGAAGTTCAAGGATTACGAGCAGCATTACCTGCGCCTGTACCTCAACTACAGCGGCTTCACCATGCGGCAGGAATTCTATCAGTATTACGAGCGCTGGACGGGCGACTACAAGCCCCCGCTGATGCCTAACTCTTACGGCATACAGCTGCGCAAGAAGAACGACTACAACGACCCGTACGGGAAGTCGCGCACCGAAAACGGCGTGAGCATGACCTGGTCGGAGGGCGGCTCGACGGTGGACACCCACTGGCTCGAGTTCAAGTGCGGCGAATACCAGTTCTGGGCGCAGACGCCCATGATGAACTCCAGCGTGTTCGAAACCTTCGCCAACGCCACGACTTACGCGTGCGGCGACTACCTGGCAAACAAGTGACCTGATGCAATGCAACGCAACGAACGCATCGAACTCGAAAGGCGCGCGAACGCGCTGTCCGGCGCGCTGAAGGGGGCAGGCATAGGGCACGAAATGCGCAAAAGGGGCGCGGCGTTCAGGATATCGATAGACGGGCAGGCGGCGGCGGACAACGAGGCGCGCATATCAAAGCTGGTGAGCGAGGCCTGGCGGAACGGCGGCTTCGGCTCAAGCCAGCTGGTCATCAACCGGACGCTGCCCGATTTGGACAACGCGACGGAAAGGCAGACAAGACTCGAGTTCGAGCGCCTCAAGCCTTCCATAATCGAATTGTATTTCGCCGAAGCTAAAAAGCCTAAGTGGCGCAAGTAAGCGCCGCCAAAGAAACCGGCAAAAAGACGCGTCAAGCCTCCGATGAGATTTAGAACGCCTTGCCTTTCTTTTGGGAAAAGAAAGGCGATGGCGCCGCGAAAGAAAACCGTCTAGATTTGCGAATTAAAAATCAACAAAAAAAGCGCTAAGCCTCCGATGATCGAGCAAGCGAAGCGCTTGCGAGAGTTCTTGCGCATCAGCGCAAGACAGGAGGCTCTGAACGAAGCGAAGAGCCTCCGATGAGATTTGAACTCACGACCTACTGCTTACGAGGCAGTCGCTCTACCGCTGAGCTACGGAGGCCCGGGAAAATTTAATGCCCGGCAAGGGTTTAAAGCGTTTGTTTCACTCACCATTTCAGCATGTTCTCGTACCTGTCGTACCTTGCCGCGCTCATCGCGTCGCTCGTGCTGGCGATTTACGCTTTCACCAAGCGCGAGCTCACGGAAACCGGCACCGTCGCCGCGATAATGGCGGGGGCAACCGTGTTCGCGTTCGGCGGCTGGGTGTGGTTCGCGCTGATGTTCTTCTTCTTCGTCTCCTCCAGCGCGTTCACGCACTACAAGGAGAAAGCCAAGAAAAAAGTCGCCCGCGAGTTCGACAAGGGCGGGGTCCGCGACTTCTGGCAGGTCGCCGCGAACGGATTGGCGCCCGCGGGCTGCGCCCTGCTCTACGCATTGAACCCCTCGCCCGCTTTTTTCGCCGCGTTCGCCGCGGCGGTAGCCGCCGTTAACGCGGACACTTGGGCGACCGAGTTGGGCGTGCTCGCCGAAAGCAAGCCGCGGCTCCTGACCACCCTGCGGCGCGTTCCCAAGGGAACGTCGGGCGCGGTCAGCTCGCTGGGGCTGGGCGTGGCGCTGGGCGGCTCGCTGTTCGTGGCGCTCTCGGCGGCATCGCTGGCTTGGCTCAACAATTATTTCGCGCCGCTCCTCGCCGCCTCGCCGCTGGCGCAACTGTTTCCAGTCCAGCCCGCGGCCGGGCTGGCGTTCGTTTTGGTCGTAACCGTCGCGGGCGTAACCGGCTCGCTGGTGGACAGCATCTTGGGCGCATTGGTGCAGCGCATGCACTGGTGCCCGAAATGCAGGAAGCTGACGGAACGCGAAGTGCACACTTGCGGCACGCGCACCGAATTCAGGCAGGGCCTGAGGTGGGTGGACAACGACGTCGTAAACTTCCTGAGCGCGGTTGCCGCCGCCGCGACGGCCGTTGGTTTAACCGCCGCACTATAATACCTTTTTAAAGAAGTAGTGCCGTTAATTTTTCCATGGGCGTGAAAGAATTTTACCTCGGCATTGAGGAAAAATACTACGCTGCAATGGATTGGTTGCAGTCTAAGGGATTGGGGGTTTACGGCTTTTTCGTCGAGCCCCTGGAATCGCGCGGGGTGCCTTCGTTCCCCGTCGCGCTACTCTTGTTCGTCCTGCTCTTCGGGGGAATCTTTTACGCGGTAGCCGGAGGCTTCGGCGGCGGAACGCAGCAGTTCACCGTGAGCGTGTACGGCAACGACGAGAAAATCGCGGGTGCGACCGTGAGCATACTCGACGACAGCGGCGTAAAGGTGGCGAGCGCCCAAAGCGAGAACGGCGTCGCCTCGTTCCAGCTGCCGAACGGGAAATTCACGGTGCAAGTCATCAAGGAAGGCTTCAAGGATTACGAAAAGCAAATCATCGTCGAGGGCGAGGGAATCATAAAGGTCACCTTGGAGTCGGCAGGACAGGTGGAAATCCCGATTGCCACGCCGACCGACGAACCGCAGGAAGCGGACTGGACGCTCGACTCGCCGCGCGACGAGAGCCCGACCGCTTCGCTCAACATAATCGTGCGCGACGAATCCGGCGAGATAGTCAGCGGCCTGGCGAGCGTGTACAACGCGGACAACAACGTGCTTGTCAACAAGGTCGTAGTCGGGGGCGGAACGGGCTCGCTCGACGGGATTGAAATCGACTCGCGCGTCTTCGCGAACTTCGAGGCGCCCGGCTACCTGCCGTACAACGGCGAGTCGCGGTCGCAAACCATATTTTCCGGGACCAACACGCTCGAAATAACCGTCAAGAAGGCGACTGCCGAAACAACGGACGAGGCGACGGTCAGCGTCGTCGACGCCTCGACGCAGAACGCGCTCGCGGGAGCGGTGGTGAACTTCTATTACTTGGGCGGCCAAACACCCGTAGTCGCAAACGTGATGGCCGACGCGAACGGCGAAGCCAAGGCAAAGCTCGAGAACGGCAGGGAGTACTACGCCTCGGCCGACGCGCAGGGCTACTTCCGCTCCTTCAGCGCTTCCTTCGCGGCGGACGACAGCGCGACCGTGGGCTTGACCAAGGCTACGGCCGATTCCTCCGCGTCGCTTTCGATAAACGTGGTCGACGAGGAAACGGGCAACCCCGTGCCCGAGGCAAGCGTTAGCCTTTTCGTAATCTCGATGGGCGACGTGCGCCCGCTCACGAACGCGCAGTACACGGACTACTACGGAAATACCGTTTTCAACGCGCTGATGCGCGGCTTGAGCCTGCAGGTGCAGGTCGCCAAGGGCAGCCGCAGCGGCAACGTCACTCTCCTGCTTCCCGAGTCGCGCGCTTCCGTCGAAGCCAACGTCACGCTTTTGATGAACCCCGCCACGCTCACGGTGAAGGCGCAAAACCTGCTCACGAAGGCGGACATTCCCGCGGAGTTCCGCGCGGTTTACGGCGACGACGTGCTCGACTCGTGCATCGTCTCGCAGCCGGGCCAGTCGTGCACCCTCACGATAGTCGCACGCCGCGACGTGCAGCTGCAGGCCCAGTCTCCGGGCTTCGAGCGCCGCACCAAGATCGAGAACCTGGCGGCGGAGGAGACGCGCGAGGAAACGCTCGCGTTGTACCCGTCCGGCGCGTTGAACGACTCGTACGCCGAGTTCGAAGGGTTCTACAACTGGCTGGGCCAGCGCGTGGGCTCGTTAATGCTCGGCCACAAGTACGAGGCGCGCTTCTGGATGGTAAGCAAGAACGCGAACCTCACGGGGCTCTTCTTCAAGGTCGCGGACGACAATTCCAACGACGTGGGCATAATCGAAGTTTCGCCCCCGCCCGCCATAATCAAGGCGAACAACGCGCCGGGCCCCGACTTGCAGGATGCGAAATGCGACGAAGCGGGTCCCTGCAACTGGATGGAAGCCCAGTACGCGGGCACGCAGAACCGGCTGGTTTCCTACATGGTGCAAGTCGACCCCAACGTGCAAGTCGACCCGACGACGCACCGCGCGCTTTCCTCGTTCTCCTACCGCTCGTGGATAGCCCGCGGGCCCACAATCATACTCCGCAACCCCGTGGACGAGTTGCTTGAGACAACAGTGGACACTCCGCTGGCATCGGGTTACTACGCAAACGCTTACTCGACGAGCGCGGCCATCCTTACGCCCGGCACCACTTGCATCAACGACATCTGCTCGAGCCTCGAGTTCTCGCAAGGCAGCCAAGTCGGCCCGAACGAGGGCTTCGCCGCGCACTCGCTGCTGCACCTGGCGGAAGGCGACGCGGAATGGGAGCCGCTAGTCGTGCACTACCGCTTCGAACTGTTCCACGACTTGGGCGCGGACAGCCGCATGTACTTCGAGTACGACCCCAACAACTTCCGCGTGGACGGCATAAACGCCAACGTGAAGGACTATTACGGCTCCACCGCGAACAACACGGGCCTGGTGTGCGGCTCCACCGAGTCGACCAGCCTGGATTACAGCGTGAACCAGCAAGCCGCGGGCAAGGCGATTGCAATGGCGGACTTGAGCAACGTGAAGTACTGCACCAACTACATCCCCTACTCCGCAGGCCTGAACCTGAACCAGACTTTCACCGTCGAAGGCAGCATTTACCTCAAGCCGCTGAACCCGACCAACCGGACTTTCGTCACGGTCAACTTCACCACCTCGCGCTTCGACGGCGCCACGCCGCAGGAATCGGCGAAGGGCTACCACCAGACTTGGCTCAGCATAACGAACCCGAACGGCGCGTACACCCAGTACGGCTCGGTCGAAGTAACGTTCGAGCAAACCAACAACACCGCAGCCGCGAACAACGACCCGTGGGAAGCGGTTTCCATAGCCGACTGCACGGGCCAGCAAGTCCAGAACGGCTCGTGCCACAACGGGCTCGTCAAAATCAACATGCTGTTCACGGCGCAGCGCGCCCGCGACACCAATGAAATATTGCTGCGCACCATCCCGACGCACCTCAAGGTGCTCACGGTTTCCTACAACCAGGGCGGCGTCACCAAGTACCCGCAAGTCTATGACGAAGGGTTCCACCAGAACGTCGGCGCCATGGCCGCCGGCGAGACGATACTCGCCACCGCGTGGGCAAAGCCCCTCACGCCCGACGAGTACACGCTCGTGACCGTCCAGCATAAGTCCACGGACTCCGAGGGCCAGCACGCGACCGCGCTCGACAAGAACGTTTTCATCTCGGGCATCCCCTCCTTGCCTGAAACTTACCTCTCGTGGCCCAAGTCCGCCAACCTCGGCGGCAACTGCCGCGGCAGCGTTTCCGTAGTATTTGACGCCCGCCTGACTGGCGACGCGCGCTTCCGCCTCGCGGACAACTGCTCGCAGCTCGCCATGATGGTGACGCCCATCTTCCCTGCCGACGCCGTGCCCACCACGGTCAACACGAGCGGCCAAGTCATCGGCGTCAGGGTCGTTCGCGACGACGGCTCTTCGGGATGCTACGAGTCCTGCAACGCCGACGGCACTAACTGCCAGGACGGCTTCACCGCGCTCACGGACGAGGGCAGCCACTACTTGCGTTACAACACGGAACTCGCCAGCTGCCCGCGCGACTACAAGCTCATGGGCAACCGCGTCGTTTCCTCGAACGTGACGCTCGAGATAAGCCCCCTGGGCTCGACTTACAAGAAGACGCTCGAAATCCGGGTGAACGGCAACGAGCTCGGCTCGGACTGCTGGAGCGAGTTCTTCCGCGGCGGAAACACCGCGTCGTGCTGGGCGAAGTACGACTGGACGCGCGACGACCCGCGTTACCGCTACAAGAGCTTTTACATCGGCCCCATCATCAAGTCGTACATGATAGAGCCGTCTCCCACGGGCGGCCAGGCGACCGTGAGCGGGCAGGCCAGCCTCAAGCAGGTGGACTACCACCCCGCGCTGTGGCACATCTCGAACCACAAGCAGACCGGCCACCGCACCTTCATCGTGGTCGAGTCCTCGCTGCCGACCGCAGCCGACCCGTCCTCGGAATGGGACTCGGTTTATCCCTTCAACGGCCTCAACCCGTTCTTCTACATCGAATTCGACGGGCCCGGCGACGCGGCGTTCGCGTACTACCAGCACACGGGCAAGCGCATGATAGTCTACGAGAAAATCGGGGACCTCGCGACGCCAATATTCGTCTACGACGGCGACCCGGCGACGACCAGCCCCGCAACCATCGGCACCTTCTCCTCGGAAGTCAACAAGCGCTACCTGACGGACGGCCAAAGCGAATACAACGAGGCGTACGACATCTACTACGGCGCCTCGCGGCAGACCCAGTTCGCGGGACCCGAAATGGAGGGCATGAAGCCTTACTCGTGGCCCGTATTGCAGGCCATAATCGAGAAGGCCCGCCAAGCCGCCAACCTGACCGCGTTCTGGCGCAGCGGCACCGTGAACTACTGGTGCGACACCCAATCGCACGCGGGCGTGACCAACCGCAACTACGCGGACTACCTGAACCCGCTCAACTGGACGGAATGCAGGCCCACGCTTGACGACTGGCGCGTCATCAACTACACGAACGTGACGCAGCAGCACGCGTGCATGTTCTGCAACAACACTTACAACCACAAGTGCAACTCGGCCGCGCCGGCGAACGACTCGTACCTGGACTGCACGAACAACAAGGGCATCCCGGCGTTCGACTGCGACCAGCGCTGCTTCAAGGTAGGCGAAGAGGGAGGCGCGGCAATCGTGCCTTACGGCTCGTCTTTCACGGGCAACTACTCGGTTTGCACGACTCGCATCACTTCCACCCAGACTTACGACGGCTCGCAGCCCATGAAGCAGATAACCACGACGCAAATGACTCAGTGCAAGGGCCTGGCGCAAGGCTGCCCGCTCGACTTCGACTTGACCGGCACCAAGCCGCTCTGCTTCGAGGACGCGGACGGCGACGGCTTCCGCACCGCGGAAACCAACCTCGTCCAGTCCGTGATTAGCGGCAGCGGCTACATGTGCACGGGCACTGGAATCATCTCGGTGCGCCGCCAGTACTGCAATCGCGTGGGCGAAAAATGCGAGCTGAACGGCTACTCCACGCTCATGACGCAAATCGACAAGGCGAAGGTTCTCGCCTGCCAAAACGACTCCACGCGCTACTGCCCGCTCGAGTTGGACGACTTGGGCAAGCCTTACTGCTACGTCGAGTATTCCGGAGACTCCTACTTTGACGGGACGGTTGATGTCAACGAATACGGCGACCCAGTATTGGTGCCGTCGCTTGATTCCGGCACGAAGTACACCTGCCCCAAGCAGGGAACGAAGCAGACGAGCGTGCTCGTGCAGAAGTACTGCCACGTGGCGTGCGACTCGTACTGCTTCCCGCGCGAGGAATGCGACCTGACTTGCGGCGACAACGGCACTACCAACACGACGATGTTCCAGTTCTACAACCAGACGGGCTGGGACACGCCGCACGGCGAGAACGCCTTGAAGCCCGTCACGTTCGGCTACTCGTCCAAGAACAACCTGGCCTATTACAACAGCACGCTGCTCCCGATGCGCTACTTCCCGGAATTCGGCATAGAATTCAAGTACGACTTCGTGGTCAACAAGTTCTTCGGCATCCGCCGCGCGGGCGAGAGCACGAGCGGCTTCGAGCAGGCCATGAGCTTCTACGGCGACCCCAACTACGAGGTTGCGCTGCGCGTCGCGAGCGTCGCGGGATGCACGACCAAGGAGGACAACAAGTACCGCTACGCTTCCGAGCAGGGCATCTACACGGTCGCCGCGAAGAACACGCCCGAATTGGGCACCGGGCAGGACGTCTGGACGGGCTCGGCAGCAGTCTTGACGCTCGACCAGGACAAGTATTTGGGAATCCAGTGCAAAAAGCCCGAAGCCAAGTGGGGCGCGCTCGAGTTGTGCGCGCCGTTGTGGACGGATTACACGCAGGCGAACGGCGGGTGCATCAACAGCATCTACCAGCAGGACCCCAAGATTTACCCGTACTTCTTCGGCGATGTCGGCTCGGGTTACCTTGGTCGCACGGCTACGGGCGGTGGGGACAACGAGAAGGGCAACCAGCAGATGTACAACACGAAGGGTTGCGTGCTCTCGATGGGCGGGTGGATTTCCTGCCTCACGGAAAGCAAGAAGCTGACGGGCGCGCTTGCGGCGGTTCCGGGCTGGGAGCAAAAGTTCGCTTTCGGCTCGCCCACGGGCGCTTACTCGGATAAGCAGCTGACTTGGCCCATTCCATTCTGGAAGAACGCGGCGACTTATGGGTACTACGGAATGCAAATCGCCTCGGCAGTCGCAACCTTCGGCTCGACGGTCGGCATACAGGGCACCTTCATGACCGTGATGGACACCATCGGCTCGGCTGGAGTCAACCTGATACCCGGCATGGCTTACGGCAGCAACGTGCTGCTCAACGCCGCCAAGGGCGCGGGCCGCGGAGCGGCCGGCGGGGCGGTCCAAAGCGTTTTGCGTTACGGGATGGCGCAGGAGCAGTGCAAGTTCTGGCCTAACATGGCGGCGGGCATCGGCTTCGGCGCGGTCCGCGGCTCAGTCCAAGGCATGTTCGCCACCCTCGCACAAAGCAACTTGGAAAAAGCTAACAACCTCGCCGCCACAGGACAAAAACCATCGGGACTCAAGGACCAAACCGGAAAGGACATTAGCACCGCCGATGCCGCAAAGGACAACACGCTACTTGAGACCAAACTCGCGAACGACATGGTAACCCAAATAGGCGAGTACGATACTGCCGCAGATGGCTACAACACGATGGCAAGCAACGTTATTGAACTTGAACTGCCAACGCTCCAAAAAACAACGACTGACGCGAACAACCAGCCACGCGCGCCAGAAAACGTGGCCTTCCCGGCAGACGCGGAGATAGATGCAATAACGCTAAACAACGTAGCACCAGGAACGTCAATGGAATTTAGCGGACCAATCAGTTCTTTGGGCTTGCCTGGCAAAACCCACGTGAACGGCGTAAGAGTAGCCGCGGACGGTAACGGCTGGGAAGCATCAACCAACTTAATTGATACGGAGAACGGGGAGATTACCACTGTTTGGCGCAAAATAAACAACGTGGACGTAAACAGTGCGCTAACCGATGAATTCAAAAAAAGCTTGAAAAATAGCCGGGACGCCGCAAAATCGGCATACAATGGCGCAGACGGCAAAACCCCGTTGTCGAGGATTAATTCGGTAACGGGATCCGTAAACCAGATACTTAGCTACCAGAAAATGGCCTCCGATGTTGCAGCCGGCCAGTGGGGCCAGGTGGGATTGGGCGCAGTGGCTACGGGCGTGGATGCGGGCTTGGGCTTGCTGCAAACGAGCATCATCGACGGCACGATAGGCGCGTGCGACTTCCAGTGCAACGAGGGTATGGTTGCGAGCCCGACAAGCAACACCATCGAAAAAGCGCTCGGCAAAGTTTGGGGCTGCAACGAGCAGCAGGGCGAAGGCACGTGGATAGTCTCCACCGCCGACGAGAAGCCAACGGGAGCCAAGTCCGGGCAGTAAAACAAACCCTTATTTTTATTTTTCATTGCGGGCGAGCGAACGCGCGGCTGTGCAGACTGTAATAAAGAGGGTTTTTACCGAACCCCCTCAACGGTTCACGCGAAGTCTTCGGGCTTCAGCCCGGCAGCCTCGATTATCGCCTTCAGCGTTCCGCGCGCTATCTCGCCGCGGTTCGGGATGGTAAGCGGCGGCCGCGTCGGGTGGCGGAGGTGGACGTGGCTGCCTTTCTGGTCGTGAACGAAATAGCCGCTTTTTCCGAGCGTCTTGATTACTTCCTTTGCCGAAAGCACGGGCAGTTTCATGCCGGGAACGCGACTTCTACGGTCTTGTAATT
>Ga0210057_1002096_pt1 | contig 28950 bp, 25 predicted proteins | sample CryGeyCG2114_010_2_FD_183968 | JGI IMG/M metagenome (GOLD analysis project Ga0210057, IMG submission 183968) | Groundwater microbial communities from aquifer - Crystal Geyser CG10_big_fil_rev_8/21/14_0.10 (SPAdes) (version 2) | ecosystem: Environmental > Aquatic > Deep subsurface > Groundwater ...
GAGATATTGCCTTCTCCGGAAATGGAATATTTGTGATATAAAATTCGCTTTTTGTGATTATTTTAGAAACAGTTTCATACGGAATTGTTATTTGGTATCTTTTTTCAAAAGTCAAGGCAATATCCATCAATATATTTAATGCGTCTTCTTTAGTTACCTCACTGACATTAATTCTTGGAAAGAGCTGATTTAACTTATCACTGTGATAGATGTACTTTTCGTAGTAGTAGGGCGTAGTGCTTGCAATGAATTGTAAGTTAGGACTTTCTGCAAATTTTTGAATTGGAATAATTAAATTAACGCCTTCTTTAGAAGAGACGATATATCTTTCAAAATCAAAAAGTACAAGTATTATATTTCCTGCATCAACCGCTTCATTAAACAACTGTTCGACCATTGCTTCTCTTTGCTTTTGATCTGTAGTTTCTTTAAGAACGGATTCTAAGTTTAGTTTTAATACTCTTTTATAATTTAAAATGTTGTTTGACTGTCCTTTGAAAATTTTGTTTGAAAAGGCGTCTATAATAGTATGTTTTCCAATTCCCTCATCGCCAACTATTAGTACATTTGCCCTGCTAGTTTTAGATAGAATTTGCTCAATCTCCTCTAATTCTTTGACTCTTCCTATAATATGTCGCTCAGTTGATTGATATTGAGGTGAAATAAGCTCATCACAATATCTATCAAGGGCTGGAGTAAATCCTATTGCCCAATCTCGAGCTAATGGGCTTGTTGACATTAGATTTTCCTTTCTCCACCAGTCTTTTTTCTTGAGGTGTTTGTCGTATATGTAGTCGAACCAAAATTCAGTTTGTTTGTATGTTTCTTTAGTTAAAGAATGAGAAGTCACAAATTGTTTTTTCATTTTTGCCTTTTTTACTTCTTCAGGTTCTTTTAGACTCGAGACAATCATTATTAAAGGAAGAAAAATAAAAAATACAAAAGTTATTAAAGGGACAAATAATATATAAACCATTTCTACAAATAGAAAAAACAAAAGAAGCGAAGATCTCATCACAAAACCTAAAGTTCGGGATATAACATTAAATGTCATTCTGTTGAACCACTCTGATATAGAGAATCCGAGCTCTACCTTTTTTGCGCTTAATCTCTTCCACGGGTAAAATAAGGTTTTAAGAAGAGGGAGAGCCGAGAAGAAATGCGGTAAAAATAAAAATACGTTAAAAAGAGCTTTAAAGAAGTTTTTAACTTTGTTAGTCATATAAATAGTATACATAAATAGAAGATTGTGTAATATGTAACATATAACGCGTAACGTGAAACGTGGAACATGGAACGTATAACGTGAAGCATGAAACATGAAGCGCAAATTCATAAATCCTAATCTATAAACTCTAAACAAATACGAACTATTAAAATCAAAAATTCAAAAAATCCTTGTATTTTTAAATTTGATATTTGAGTTTGGTTAGAATTTAGGATTTAGTGTTTAGAGTTTTTATTATTTGGTGGACCTGAGAGGACTCGAACCCCTAACATCTGCGATGTAAACGCAGCGCTCTAACCAATTGAGCTACAGGTCCTAAATTAAATTCTAAATTTAAAATTCCAAGTTCCAAATAAATTATAAGCTATAAACGTTTTAAATTTTAAACTTATAATTTAGAGCTTATTTGTTATTTGTAATTTAGTATTTGTGATTTACTTTGTTGACTCGCCAACTCTTTCTAGTGTGGGCATGCCAAGGATCGAACTTGGGACCTCTTTCTTATCAGGAAAGCGCTCTACCACTGAGCCACATGCCCAATATTATGTACTAATTCGTAAATTATATCAAACAAAGTTGCTTCATTGGAATAGGAGCGTTTTTTGCCAAAAAAATGCATAACCTCGGAGGTTGGACAATTGGCACAAGATGTATAATTGACTAGTCAATTATCTATTCCATATAATCGAATATTCGATTATATGAATTTAATTAAACTCGCTTGCCACTTTAATATTTTAATGATTATAATAATCTTTATAGATGCTTTACTTCTCTGAACTTGAACACAAAAAAATATACACAGAGGACAATGTTTTTGTTGGAAAGCTTAAAGATATGGTTTTTCACGCTTCTGAAACCCCAAATATTACAAATATAGTTGTCAAATCATCAAAAGGCGACCTAATGATTCCTTTAGAATATTTAAAAGATATAAGCAAAACTATCATAATAGATAAGAGTTTCAAAGTGTCAGAACTTGAGGAAAATGAGCTCTATTTGACAAAAAATCTCCTTGATAATCAAATAATAGATATAACTGGTGATAAATTGGTTAGGGTAAATGACGTGGCTATTCAGGATAAGCCCGGATACTTTATAGCAGGTGTTGATATTGGACTTTTAGGTATTTTAAGATGGTTTGGTTTAGATGACTATCTTATTAGATTATCTAAAAAATTCAATATTATGTTATCTTCACAGTTTTTATCTTGGGCAGATATTCATCCACTAGAACTGACACGAGGACATGTAAAGATTAAAAAAGAATTAACTAAGTTACAAAAAATAAGACCTGAAGACTTGGCAGACTATTTAGAAAGAACTAATGTATCAAACATTTCAAGAATATTAAATGTCATTGATGAGCGCACAGCAACAGATGTTATTGAGAATTTGAATATCAATTATCAGTCAGATCTTTTTATGCATTTTGATCCTAAAAAAAGCGCTAAAATAATGTCTAAAATCGATCCTGACGAAGCTGTTGATATTTTGTTAGCCTTAACTCGAAAAAAAAGAATAGAAATACTAAAATATCTTGATCCCAAAACACATGGAATAATTACCCATTTTTTACACTTATCACGCACACCTGTCGGCCATTTATTAACCACAGAGCTTCTAAAAGTACCCTCTTCTGACAGAGTAAAAGATGTTATTTATAAAATTAATGATAAAACAAGAGATTTTTTTGTCTTATTTTATGTTTATGTGGTAAATGAAAACGAAGAATTAGTTGGAGTATTTAATCTTCATGAATTACTTTTGGAAAAACCAGAAACTCCAGTTTTTAAATTTATGCATCAAGATATAATTACAGTTCATTTAAATACACCTGAAGTTATCGTTTTTAGAAAGCTCGTTAAATATAAGCTATATTCAATTCCTGTTATTAGCAAAGATAATAAAATTGTTGGCGTTGTTACATTTGACGATGTTGTTGAAAACGGAATAAAACACTATGAACAATAAATTATCGGAAAAACTGGGTATATTGTATAGGATTTGGAAAAGAAGATTGTTTATATTTCTGATAGTAATTGGACCTGGATTAATAACAGCTGTTGCAGATAATGATGCAGGAGGTATCGCAACCTATACTGTAGCCGCATCTGTTTATGGAATGGCTTCAAGGTTCTTGATAATTCCAGAGACTTTTCTATTGATAATAACGCAGGAGATTGGTTCACGTATTGCAATTGTTACTAAAAAAGGCCTTGGAGATCTTATTAGAGAGCGATTTGGGGTAAAACTTGCTCTTTTCATTTTCCTGCTTTATTTTATTACTAACCAGGGAGTCGTGCTCCAAAACATAGCAGGTCTAAAAGCCTCTTTTCAAATATTCAGACTGCCGTGGCCACTAATGCTCATTCTTACAAGTTTGTTTTTGATTTTTGTGGTAATAAAATTTGATTACAAACGACTCCAGAAAATCTTCTTGTCAATGATATTCTTTTATTTTGCCTACTTTATTGTTGCGATCATTTCAAAACCTGATTGGGGTACAGCTTTAAAAGAAACTTTCATTTGGCCTGCAAACACACATCTAGATTTGAATTACTGGTTTGCAAGAATCGCTGTTCTCGGCACTACAATCACTGCGTGGGGTCAATTTTTTATTCACAGTTATGTCGCAGATAAAAAACTTTCAATAGATCATCTAAAGTACCAGAAAGTAGAGATTTACTTGGGCGCTTTAATAACAAGTATATTCTCATTCATGATAGCTGTGGCAGTATCAGAGACCCTATTCAAGCATAATATAGTAGCAGCAGATGGTTATGCCGCAGCTTTAGCGCTGAAACCTTTAGCAGGAGATCTTGCACAGGGACTTTTCGCAATTGGCCTTTTTGGCGCTTCAATTCTTGGACTAACAATAGTACCTTTAGCAACAGCATATGTCTTTTCAGAGTTATTTGGATATGAGGGAAGCTTGGATATAGATTTTAAAAAAGGTAGAATTTTCTATCTATTCTTCTTGGTTCAAATAATACTTGCTGTTTTGATCGCTCTTATTCCCCAAATTCGTTTATTTAACCTTACATTATATGTCGATTACTTAAATGGCGCAATGCTACCAGTAATTTTTTACTTTTTAATAGTATTTTCCGAGAATACATCTATTATGGGGAAATATATATCAACAGGTTTTACAAAGTACTTTTTAAGAATAAGCGCTGTAGTTGTAAGTATTGCCGTAATCCTATCTTTTATAGGAAAGATCTTCAAAATTGGTTAATTAGTTCAAGCTTATAGAACGGGTTAGGAAAAAAATAGAAAGGAGGTGATCCATCCGCTCCTTCCAGAACGGATACCTTGTTACGACTTAACCCCCATCGCTAGAAAAATCCTCCCCCGACGTAAATCGGAGTTCAAATTATCCCAACTTTGTTGGCTTGACGGGCGGTGTGTGCAAGAGGCAAGAACGTATTCACCGCAACATAGCTGATTTGCGATTACTACCAATTCCAGGTTCATGAGGTCGAGTTGCAGACCTCAATCCCAACTGAGAATAGCTTTAAGGGATTTGCTTACTGTTTCCAGCTAGCTAAGCCCGCTATAACTATCCATTGTAACATGTGTGTAGCCCAGGGTATAAGGGCCATGCTGACTTGACGTCTGCCCCTCCTTCCTGTCCGATGATATATCGGACCAGTTTCGTATGACACGTATAACATACGATGGGGGTTGCGCTCGTTATCCCACTTAAGGGTACTCCTCACGGAACGAGCTGACGACAGCCATGCAGCACCTGTCCAACTGTCCTTGCGGAAGCTCCGATTTTCATCGGAGCGTCACTTGGATGTCAAACCCTGGTGAGGTTTTCGGTTTGTTTCGAATTAAACCACATGTTCCACTGGTTGTGTGCCTCCCCGCCAATTCCTTTGAGTTTCAGCCTTGCGACCGTACTCCCCAGGCGGCTTGCTTAACGGGTTACCTTCGCCACACTATGCCGAATCTTGCAGATTCGGAATTTCTAAATCCTAATTTCTAATTTCTAAACAAATTAAAATATCAAAGATTCAAAAAAACAAAAAATTTTGAATTTCTAATTTTGAATTTAGAATTTGTTTCGAATTTCGAGTTTAGAGATTAGAGTTTCCGGATCTAAAAGATTCGGCCTAATGCAGCTAGCAAGCATCGTTTAGGGCTAGGACTACGCAGGTCTCTAATCTGCTTCGCTCCCCTAGCTTTCGTGTTTCAGCGTCAATTACCTTCCAGAGACTCGCCTTCGCCACTGGTGTTCCTTAGAGTATCAACGCATTTCACTACTCCTCTCTAAGTTCCAGTCTCCCTAAAGGAAATTCTAGTATTGTAGTTTTATCCCCTTTTTTCCCTTTGGGAGGGAAGATTTAAAAGATAACTTTCAATACAGCCTACACACCCTTTACGCCCAATGACACCGGATAACGCTTGGGGTCCACGTCTTACCGACGCTTCTGGCACGCAGTTAGCGACCCCTTTCTAGTAAAGTACCGTCAACCCCGATTTAATCGGGGGTTCTTCCTTTACCACAGTAGTTTACATTAAAAAATAACTTCATCCTACACGCGGCGTCGCGCGGTCAGGCTTTCGCCCATTGCCGACTATTCCTAATTGCTGCCTCCCGTAGGAGTGGGGGCCGTATCTCAGTCCCCCTCTGGCTGACCACCCTCTCGGGTCAGCTACCCGTCGTAGGCTTGGTAGGCAATTACCCCACCAACAACCTGATAGGACGCAGGCTCATCCCTTGGCGAACAGTTATGTTCTTTCCAGATACCATACGGTACCTGGCTATAAAATATTACCCCACCTTTCGGTGAGCTATTTTTTACCTAGGGGTAGATTCCTACGCGTTACTCAGCCGTCCGCCACTATCGCTGCTCCGCAGCGAAAGCTCGAATTTCTAATTTCTAATTTCTAAACAAATTCTAATTTCCAAAATCCAAAAGTTTTAAATTTTTGAATTTAGAATTTTGAACATTGTTTAGAGTTTCGAGATTAGGGTTTCGAATTTCCGATGCGAAGCAGCGGTCGTTCGACTTGCATATCTAAGGCACGCCGCTAGCGTTCATCCTGAGCTAGGATCAGACTCTTATAAAAATATAAGATTAAGGAATTTTAAAAAAATTCCTAACCCGATCTCATAGCTTGAACTAAAAACCAAATTTTCAAAGTGCAAAGTAAAATAAAGAAGGACTTATATTGTAATGAAATTTTCCTTTAAAGTCAACGCCACAAATTTAAAAACCTCGATAACAAATTTTATTTATTCAGTGAGAGCAATCGGCAATTTATATGTATATCACTTCTCAATCCAAGTCAGACTTGGTTTCGCAAGTCACGTCTGACGTGATCAAAATAAAATTATTATCTTCGGTTCTTGCTCTAAATTCGTTAATACGTTAATTCGTTAATTTTTTAATACTGTATACTGCATACTAAATTACGGCAATGTAATTTTCAGCCTGTTTATCATTTCTTTTCGGCGGCCGATTCTTATTAGGCCATTTACAGTGCTTGCGTTTGGGTTTTCGCTTGATATAACTTTCATTTTTAACTCATTCTCAAAGAATTTTTCTATCCCCGGGATATTTGAAATGCCCCCTGTTAAAATAATTCCTTTTGCATAGATTTCATCGACAATTTCGGGTTGCGCCTGTTCTATGAGCTCTTTTATACTGTCAAGGATTTGGTTGAAATTTACAGAAAGGGCTTCTTTGATATCGCTGGTTGTGATTTTTACTGATTTTGGAAGCCCTGTTTCAAGAGATTTTCCTCTTACAATCAAGGTTTTATCCGAATTATCAAAATTTAGAAGTTTGTGTTTTAAGTCTTCGCAGGTTGTTTCGCCAAGAATTATGCCATTTTTTAAATACGAATAGTTATATATTACCTTATTCATATTCTCACCCGCCATTTTTAATGTTTTTTGAACCACCACTCCCCCACCACTTAATATTGCCATTTCAATTAAACCACCACCCATATCGACGATAAATACCGGATTATGTTCAAAAATATTGAATCCACAGCCTATTGCTGTGGCTACAGGTTTCTCTATCAATGCGATATAGTTGACGCCTGCTTTTTTTAAAACTTCCTCAAGGGCTCTTTGTTCGATTTCTGTTGCACTATATGGAATGGATGCGATTGCAGAAATTGAAGGCATCATTAGTGAAAAATTCTTTGTATAAGGAGAAAGAGCTGTCTCAATAAGCCGTTTGGTAAGCGCAAGTTGAGCATCAAAGTCGTTTATCGTTCCATTTATTGTAGGTTTAATTATTTTTATAAACTCGGGAACTTTTCCTATTATTTTTTTTGCTTCTGTTCCGAAGAATAAATATTCATTAGTTTTATTATTAAAACCAAGTATTGTTGGTTCGTTTAACACGACACCTTTATCTTTAATGCCAATTCTTGAATAAGAAGTTCCAAAATCAACGTATAATTGGAAGTTGGATAAAAAAGGTAATTTTATTTTTCTAATTTTATCTATAATATTAAACATAGTTTGAATGGTTCTTGAACATTAATTATACAATGATAGATAAAATAATCAGATTTCTTTTTTATTCGCTTTTTTTACTTACCCCGCTCCTGATGTATAAAAGCACATCTGAACTTTTCGAATTTAACAAAATGATATTTATATATTTAGTTGCTGTTTTCGTATTCATTGCGTGGACAATAAAAATTGCAAGAGAGAAAAATTTTGAATTTAAAAGAACGTTGCTCGATATACCGATATTGATTTTTTTGGTATCGCAAATATTGTCGTGGGTTTTTTCAATTGATAAATACACATCTTTTTTTGGGTTTTACGGTAGATTTAATGGAGGACTTCTTTCAATAATAACTTACGTATTTTTATATTATGCATTTGTAAATCTTTTCGATTTTAAAAAGATAAACAAACTACTTAGGGCATCTCTTCTATCTGCATTTTTAGTAATTTTATGGGGACTTCCTGGAAAATTCGGATATGATCTTTCATGTTGGATATTTCTTGGTGAGCTTAACAACAATTGTTGGGTAGATCAGTTTAATCCTTCTGAACGCCTATTCTCTACGCTGGGTCAGCCAAACTGGCTTGGAGCTTTTTTGGCAATTAATTTTTTTATAGCCTTATATTTCTTTCTTAAAAGTAAAACAACTAAATTATTAAATAAAAGATATTTAATTTACGGCGGTTTATTGCTGCTGTCATTTATTGTAATATTATTTACACGATCCAGATCGAGCTTATTAGCTGTTTTACTGGGATTATTAGTTTTTGTTTTTTTATATTTAAAAAGTTTTGGAACGATTGAATTTAAAAAACTTTTCTTAAACAAAAAACTAATATTTGTAGCGTTTTTACTTGTCATTTCTGTTTTTATTTTTAAAACAGGGATTAATAGAATTGACACATTACTATCTTTCGAAAGATTAAAACAGCCAGGTAATGTGAGTGTGAACAAACAAGTAGAATCAAATAAAGATATTAATATTACCGAGTCTTTTGATATTAGAAAAATAGTTTGGAAGGGGGCATGGCAACTTGGTTTGAGATATCCTTTATTTGGATCAGGAGTCGAGACCTTTGCTTACTCTTATTATTTCGTAAGGCCTCAAGAGCACAATTTAACATCTGAGTGGGATTTTATATACAATAAAGCGCATAACGAATATCTAAATTATCTTGCTACAACAGGATTTGTAGGAATTGCATCTTACCTATTTTTAATCTTTTTTGTTCTTTTTATATTTTATAAATCAATCGTTTCCGCAACAGACAAAAATAAAAAGATTCTATATATTTGCTTGTCTGCATCTTATATCAGTATTTTGACGACAAACTTTTTTGGTTTTTCAACAACAACAATAAATATTTTCTTTTATCTAATACCTGCATTTTTAGGATATGATATTGTTAGAAAAGAAAAAGAAGTAGTCCTAAAAAATGCAGGAAGTACTTATATCGGAGTGATCGGATCTTTAGTAGGGTTGTATCTCCTGTTTTTTATCACCTCATACTATATGGCGGACTTAAATTACTCTCAAGCAGAAAAACTTTCAAAAGTTGGAGATTATCAAGCAGCTGTTTCGTATCTTGAAAGGGCAATAAAACTTCATAAATCCCACGTTTATTTTAATTCTTACGCTTTAAATCTTGCAAATCTTGCAGTTCTAGCGTCATATCAGAAAAATGATACAAATCTTAAAAAGCTTATTAATTTTTCTTTAGAGCAAAGCAATAAGGCAATCTTTGGATCTTCAAAAAATGTAAATTATTGGAAGAATAAAAGCAAGATTGAATATCTTTTGTACCAACTTAATCCAGCCGACACAAAATATATTCATAGTGCTATTGATTCTCTTCTTGAGGCGCAAAAACTATCACCTACCGACCCTAAAATTCCATACAGTCTTTCGATTTTTTATTCTATTCTTTATGATGCGATTGAAGATGAAAAATATAAGGAATTGTCCTTAGATATGATTAACAGTGCTATTGAACTAAAATCTGACTATAGAGACGGGTATTTCTTAAAAGCACAGCTTTTAGATAAATTCGGAGATGTAAAAGGCGCAAAACAAATTATAGAGCATATTTTAAATAACGTAAACCCTGAGGATAAAGAAGCTCATGAATATCTACAGAATCTCTAATCAACTGACAGATCCCCGCCTCCAGGACTGAAGCAAATTACTATATTCTTCCTTTCCGGGAAAAAAATACTAATAAACTTAAAAAAATCCTTTTATAGCAAGCTAAACGCTCATTTTTGTAGCATATAATCCATTGTCATTTACTTTCCGGGAGAGTAAGTTCTTATTATGCCTATCAGGAAAGAAGTTTTTGCTCCTGGGGAAATATACCATGTTTATAACAGGGCGGCTGGAGCAGAAAAAATTTTTACAAATAATTTTTATATAAATGAGGCTTTAAAAAGAATTCAGTATTTTAAATTTGAAGCTAGTATGACATATATAAATTTTAATAAATACAAAAAGCATTTTTCAACTGACGCATTACTACAAAAGCATAATCAAAATCCTTATCCTTTAGTAGAAATCTACGCTCATTCTCTAATGCCTTCTCACTTTCATTTTGCTATTAAAGAATTGATAGAGGGTGGTTTGAAAACTTTTCTTTCCAAGTTTCAAATGAGCTTTGCAAGACTGTATAACGCAAAAGAGAAAAGGACTGGCGTAGTTTTTCAAGGTAGGTTTAAGGTAAAACACATATCAACGACAGAGCAATTTAAACATATAGTTCGATATATCCATTTGAATCCAGTAACAGCTTATCTGTTTGATTTTGACGCTTTATCTAATTCTTTGAGATCTTCTTATTCGGAATACGTAAATAGTATTAAAAAATATAATATTGCAGATACAGAGTTTGTTATGAAACAATTTTCATCGATAGAAGATTTTAAGTCTTTTCATAAAAACCAAATAGATTACCAAAGGAAGTTATCAACTATAAAAAAACTTTTATTGGAGTGAATTACTATATTCTCTCTTTCCGGGAAAGTAACAAGATGCATATACATTAAAGACCCAACTCTTAGACAAATATACGAATTTTTAAAAAATTAATAGCGGAGTTTAATGACTAAATTATTTAGTATGAGTTATTGTTACACCTGTGCCTGCTTCAACGAAATCCTCTTCGTCTCCTCCATCACCACCCAATTTTGAACATCCAGACTTTGATTCTTGTCTTACATTTATTTCATACGTTCGAGCAGTACCATCATAAACGACATAATAATAAGCAGGTTGTCCTGTAACTTCAGCAGCAGTACATGTAGTCCCTGATACAACTCCTGTAGCTACTGTTGTTGTTGCTACGTTTGTTGGATCGATTGGAACTTTTGATGCGTAGTTACAGAGACCAGCTGTTACGCCAAGCGCTGTAGATAACCAATTACTTGCACAAGCTGTAGTTCCAGCAGATGAATTAGCGACTATAACGGTTGATCCTGTTAAAACATTATCTTGTACCAAATTTTCCATTATTGTTTGTAGAGTTCCTAAATCTCGAAGTCTTTGTACGTCTCTTGCTTTTCTTTGGCCCTCTGCAGGGTTTAGGGTAAATAAGACTGCCGCGATTAAAATTCCAAGAATACCAATAACTATAAGAAGTTCAATAAGCGTAAAACCCTTTTGAAGTATTTTTTTCATGTCTTATTAACATTATATATACAATAAAAAGTAGATGTCAAGGGGAAAAATATACCTAATAAATTAGGATTAAATTATTACTTTGTTAACGGGTTAACGCGTTAACGAGTTGTTTTTTTAAACCCGTTAACTCGCAAAACTCGTTAACTTTAAAATTAATAATTTATGCTATAATTGTGGGTTATGGCTGCACAACCTAAAAGAAAACATTCAACTCGAAGAAAAGGAAAGAGACTAAGCGCCAAAAATCAGTCTCTTCCCAGCCTCATAAAATGCAGTAAATGCGAAAAAATGAAATTACCTCATAGAGTGTGTGCTTATTGTGGATCAAAATGAAAGACATTCGTCACCAAAATCGAATAAATATTATTAAAAAACTATTTTCCTTAAGTTTTACCAATCAACAAAATGATGATACAAAAGTTGATAATTCTGTGCTAAACAATATATTAAAGAATAATAACAAAATTGAGAAGATCATAAGTAAATACGCTACTCGCTACCCAATTGAAAAAGTTTCAAAAATAGACTTAGCAATACTTAAACTCAGTACGTATGAATTAATTATTGAGAAAAAAAACCCACCTAAAGTAATCATAGATGAAGCAGTTGAGCTGGCAAAAGAGTATGGAAATGAAAGATCTTATTCTTTTGTTAACGGTGTGTTGGGTGCAATTTTAAAAGATATAGATAATGAAAAATAATCTTAGCGAACTTGAAAAAAAAATAAATATAGTATTTTTGGACAAAAATTTGTTAAAAACTGCGTTCATGCATCGATCTTACTTAAACGAACACAAAAATACAAAATACGAATCAAATGAAAAACTTGAATTTTTAGGCGATAGTGTATTATCGCTAATAACATCATCCTACCTTTTTAGGAAATACCCAAACTATTCAGAGGGTGAATATACAGATATAAAAGCATCGCTTGTGAGAACCGATGCCTTAGCAGATGCTGCGCAAAAACTGAATTTAGGAGACTATACCTTTTTATCTAAGGGAGAAAGCAACAGTGGAGGAAGAAAAAATAAAAACATATTAGCTGACGGCTTTGAGGCATTATTAGGTGCGATTTTTTTGGAAAAAGGATTTAACAAAGCTTATAAATTTACATTAGAGTACCTTATAGAAGATAAACTTGGTGAGATTTTAAATAAAAAATTATACTATTCATCAAAAAGCAAGCTACAGGAAATAATGCAGAGAAAATATAAAACTACTCCTGACTACAAGCTTGTAAAAGAGTCAGGCCCAGAGCATAAAAGGGTATTTAATATTGCAATAAACTTCAGAGGTAAAAAACTATCAGAAGGTGTTGGTATGACTAAAAAACAAGCTGAAGAAGAAGCAGCAAGAAAAGCCCTAAAAAAGCTCAAAAAGTAAATTCGAATTTCGAATTTCGAAACAAATCACAAATCTAAAATTACAAATAACAAATAAATTCAAAGCAATAAACGATTAAAATCTAAAACCAGCAAACTGTCATCCTGAACTTGATTCAGGATCTGGTTAACGGCAGATTCCAAATCCAAGTCAAACTTGGCTGGTGCAAGTTTGGAATGACAGGTAACGAGTTTTGAATTTATAGTTTTTAATTTCTAATTTATTTGGAGCTTGGAATTTATTATTTAGAATTTGTCTCGAGATTCGACTCGCCTCGCTATCTCTTTGGCTAAGCGGGGTTTCGTGCTTCGAGTTTTATGCTATAATACTAATTCTATGGCTGTAACTTTACGCTTGATGCGATTTGGAAAGAAGAGAAAGCCTTTTTACCGAATTGTTGCAATTGATAAAAGAAAAAAAAGAGACACAAAGTATATTGAAAGTATTGGTGTTTACGACCCAATGACAAATCCTTTAAAACTTGAACTAAATAAGGAAAGATTTGAATTTTGGAAAGAGAAAGGGGCGGAGCTATCAGACGGATTAGTAAAGCTCCTAAAATCCGGAAAGTCTACTTTCTCAAAAGCTAAAAAGGATTAGTCTTTGTTGGGTAGTTAGAATCTACATCTTCTGAAGTTAAATCAGTTGCAGTATCGTCCAGAATAGTAAACCTAACCTTTTCTTTGATTTGGTCTATTTCGCGCAATATCTGTTGATAGTCAGCACTTCTTTGTTGTGCCAGAGACGCCTTTTTATTGTAGAAGTTTAATTTCAAAGTAATTCCTGAAAATTCTCGTTGATTCAAACTTATAGTTTCTGCAGTAATCAATCTTCCACCACCGAAATTATATTCTTTTAAGAATTCTAAAAATTCATTCTGGTTACCTACTCCAGTAACTTCAATTGAAATTTTATTTTTTGTGGATTCTTTGAGGTTAATAGAATAACTCGTGATATTAAAGTTTGTAAGCTGAGATAATTTATTAAGGCTATAAATTATTGAAAAATAATTTTCGGATTCTGGAATAATTGTTGAAACAACATTATAATATTCATCAATATCCTGTAGTTTTGAATCTGATATGAAAGCCAGTGCCTTTTTTTTGGAATTGGATATTTTTATTTCTTCCTCCAACCTATATATATTCTCTGCATTTTTAGTATAACTGCCTATTAATAAAGATGGAATTATAAATATGCCAAAAAGAAGGATTATTGCAATAACTATATAAGCTACGTTTTCAATTAGTAAATATTTTATATATGGATCAATTTTTCTTTTCATTTATCTCTTTAAAAACCCCCTCAAAAGTAATTCTGTAAAATTTACTACCATGCCTCTCATCAGTGTCTAGAGTCTTTAAATAAATTGTAGAGAAATGGCTTAAAAACTCTTCAGACTCTATAAACTTAAAAGTCTCAAGCAATGAATCCAAGTTAGAAAAAGAAATTGAAAAGTTAAATTTTCTATCTTTTTCAATATTTAATGTCTCAATATTGGCAACTTCACTACTTTTACTAAATGACTGCGTAAGTATTTCATAATAAGGATAGAAGTTTGCGTCGTCTTTTGAAAATAATTTTATATCACTTGTTTTGTTTGCAATTTTTATAAGTTTAACCTCGTCTTCTTGTTTGGAAGATAATAGCTGTAAATTGGTTTGTCTTTCATTTTCGAGTTGATTTTGTGTTCTCAATTGGGAAAAAATTAAAAAACCCAAAACTGATGAAAATAGTAATAAAACTGCGGATACTACAACAAGAGTAATCCTAAAAAGACTAAAATATCTTTGAATTTCAGAGCGCCCTTTTTTGTTTACAAGAAGATTTATCCTTTGGATTTTCATTATAGCGATGCTCCAATTGACGGGATAAAAAACCCGAGTTTATCTTTAAAATAGTTAATAACATTATTATTTGGGAGCAGATTATATATTTTTAGATAACTGGTTGGGATTGAAAAGTATCTTCCTATAAACTCATCAACTGCGTGTATGTTTAATGCATGACTTATAAGATATATATTGTTGATTTTAAGTTTATGTTTTGTTGTTATTTCATTTATAGTTTTATCAATATCTTCCGCAAAGCTTTTTATGCTTGGTGCTAATATTTTTTGGATGTCATAGCTTGAACTTTTTGAAAGCCCGATATGCCTTAATAAGTCATTCGCTTTTTTTGCATCTATATTCATATTTATCTGTAATTCTTTACTGAAAATATTAAATCCCATCTTAAAATTATGGGAGTAAACCATGAGAGAAGGCGTTTCAAGAATAAAATAAATTGATGACGATATTAGACCCATATTTATAATTACAAAACCCGAATTGTTAGTTTTTTGGTTATTTGAGGTTTTTAATAAAGTGTTGACAAATCTTGCTGTTGCCGATGTTTCTGTTTCAAGAGATTCTGGATTGAGACCTAACCTTATTGATAGTCCGCTAATTTTTTCAATTATTTTTTTCGGAGCGGCAGATAAAAGAGCAAGTAACTTTTTAGTTTTTGGATTCTTGAAAATTATTTCAATATCCAGATTTACCTGATCTAACGGAAGCGGAATAAATTGGTCTGCTTGATATTTTATAGCTGACAACAATTCTTTTTCATTAACGTCGGGCATTTCAATAAAATTGTTATAGCTGTAAGTATCTGGGATTACAAGCCTTACGTTTTTTTTTGCTATTTTTAGCTGTTTAAGAAGATCTTTTAAAGTCATTGCAGTCTTATTAACGATGTTTTCGGAATCAGATGTATAAAATAAAGGATCAATGTCTGCGATCCCGATATTTTTTATTCCGAACCTATTTTCCATAATTTGCGGCTCAATTACGTTAATACTAGACTCACCAACCTCAATGGTAAATGAATTTTGAATTTTCATATCTAAATTCAATATAAAAGAAATAGAATAAAATATCAATCAGTAGCTTCTAAGCTTTATTTTTGTAGCGTAGTCGAGTGATGCGACATCTTCAGCTCTTTGAGATTCTGATTGCCTCTGTTCTACTCTGAAGTGGATGCTTACTATCGGTGGAGTGAAACTTGACGTCTGTTTACAACTGATCTCAAATATGCTAATTCTTGAATTCAAATTGGAAGTTAAGTCTACAGTTGAATTTGGAACTGACGACGAAGAGGCTATTTCGCTTTCTGATAGAGCAAATCTAAACCATTCACCAGACCTATCGTAAAAATAAAAATCAGATCCGTTCGATACTCCTTGTACAGGATGTTCAAGACTTGCGTCATAACATACTTTGTTACCGGATTCAGGAATATTGCTGTGAATCGAAACAGCATTATTTCTAATTAGGTTTTCAATAGTATTTAGCGCATTATCCCCTTCTCTTTTGACTTGGCTTAATATATAAACTTTAGCTTGTTGGCGAGTTATGCTGAATATAATTGAAAATATTACTGGCAGTATTAGGCTTATTAGCCCAATTACGATAGTAATCTCCATCAAAGTAAAACCAAAACGTCTATGCATAATCTTTTTTTAACTCAAAAGTCATAAGTCAAAATGCAAAACTACAACTATTAACTAAAAACTTTTTAATTTTAAGTTGCATTTTTGACTTTTAAATTTTAAGTTTTGAGTTGTTATTCATACTTTTCTAATATAGTGCTTATTGGAACTTCTACTGTTTCACTTCCTTCATCCCAAAAAACGTCTACGCTAACAACTGCTCTTTCCAAGTCATTGTCATAGGCAATTGTAGCCTCTCTGTCAAAAATTAAATTGAGTTTATCTTCACTTACACAATTTCCTGTTACTTGTGGCCAATGAATATCTTCTTGATTAAAACACCAAACTCCTACTTTGCTGATAAATATATCCCAATCAGCATCTTTTTCTCCTCGAATCCATTCTATAAGACCTTCAGCATATCTAGTTCCAAGGATTTTATTTTCACTGCTTTTTAGATTTCTTACAGAGACAATCGATATTGTTATTGCAGATAAAAGAAAAACGCTTAAAATCCCTATTACTATCAATACTTCAAGAAGGGTAAACCCCGATTTGGTTTTAGATGCAATCATATCTTTCATTTATTTCAACAACCCCTGCTTTATTTATGCTTAAATCAACGCAATTTTTTGTATTAAGCGAACCATTCTTAAGCGTAATAGTTGCACTTTGTATTGATTCATTTGAGTTTATTACAAGGCCATTTCCAAGCTTCTTAAACAATAGTGTACTTACAGATGACGAAGTAATTGAAATATTGTTGGGTAAGTTGTAATTTGCGACATCAGAGAGTTCTTCCTCACAAACAAAACTATTTCCACAGCATTTTTGAATATCATAACTCCATGCAGTGCCAGTTGACTGAATATAAATTCTATAACCGATAAAATTAGTGCAATTAATCTGATCTCCCGAAGAACTTTTTTTAGAAGCAAGTGAAATTGCATTTGATAATTTTTTTACTTCTCCTTCAAGCTTTTTCCCTTCGGAATATTTACCATAATATGTGAAACTTATACCCGTTAAAATGGATATTATTCCAATTACTATTACCATTTCAAAGAGTGTAAAACCAAGTTTGTATTTTTTTGTATTATTCTTCTCCATAAGGGTTAACTATATAATTTTGTGAATCTATTTCCAGTTGTGCAGTTAAATTATAAGATGTACATGGTGTTTCAATAGAAGGAGTGCATCCAAATGGTAGGGGTTGGTATTCATATTCTTGTGATGTTCTTGGATCTTTGGGTATATTTGACATATATTTTGTAAAATCAGAGTTTTGATAGATTTGATTTGGATAACTGCCATATTCGTTATTGCTTTTGAATTGCTCTAAAGTATTGCTAATTTGTTCAATATCGGATTTTCTGGTTGAGTCCCTTGACGATATTAGAATTCTAGAGTATGAGACTAAACCGATTGTAATTAAAATTCCCATGATTGATACTACAATCAGGACTTCAAGTATAGTGAAGCCATAATTGTCATAATTTAAAAATCTATTTTTCACCATATGGACCTAAGCAATAGTTACACGAAACATTTCCACAAGAGAGGTTCAAAGTGCATGATATTTCTGGATCAAGTTCAGACTTTATTCCAATTGTATAATCATTGCAAAGGACATTTATATTATCACACCCTGATTTAGGTATATAGTTATATGATTGATTTGGATGGAAAGGATCCTGCGGTATTGACTGTAAGTAGACACTGTTTTCTGTTAATTCGGATAAAGACTCAGGGTAATATGAATTATTTGTCCTGAATAATTCAAGCGCGCTTCTAATATTGTCAATATCTGCAATACGTGATGAATCTCTTGCCTTTTTTTGTATATTTGGGTAAACGGTCAAACCGACCATCATTAGTATCGACATTATTCCAAGAACAATAATGAGTTCAATTAGAGTAAAACCTGAACGCCATTTCATATAAATAGTATGCAGTATGCAGTATTAAGTATCAAGTATGAAGTAAACTTAAAACTCAAAAATTAAAAGTCAAAACTTCAACTCAAAATTAAAAAGTTTTAAGTTATAAGTTGTAATTTTGAATTTTGCGTTTTGCCTTTTGAGTTTTCCTACGGCTCTGTTGAGAAGTCGCATGTGTTTTGATCGCCCCCAAAACTTACTGTGGCAGTTGATGTTCCAAGTTGAATACATGTCGTCGTAAATATAGATCCTGATCCCGCTGTTGGTGAACAATTTAGAATGTTAAGTATAGACCATGTCGAATCAGATGAGTTTGATCCAAGAGTCACAATATATTTTTTTGACGCGCTGTCAAAACTTGCCCTATCTATCTGAGAACAAGTCAATGTAGGCTCTTGTTTCAATAATTTAGGTGGCTGTTTTGTAGGAAATATCTTTTTGTCAGGTGTTATAGGAGCAGAAGGGCTGATTTTATTATCAGATTTAATTAAGGCTATATATGCATAAAAAACACTTAAAATAAATAAGGTAAATAAAATAATTAAAATTAATACCTCAATTTTTATAACTAGTTTGTTTTGCATATCCTAAGGAGAGATCGTCAATAAACATGAATTTGATGATGAACCATTTGTTACGAATACTGTTGTTGAGCCTGATTGTTGACAAACTGTAGTAAATATTGATCCTGTTCCAACACTTGGTACACAATTGAGAGTGTTATTGACAGTCCACGAACTCGCATCTTGCCCAGAATAGAGGGTTGCTGTTTCTCCGACACGCGCTGTCCCGATTTGGTTACAAGTTATTAATGGTATAGTTGTTGGTGTAGGCGTTGGAATTGAAGGTGTAGGTGTTTGTGTTAGAGATGATGTAGGAGGAATAGGGGTATTTGTTGGGATGTTGCTTGGAGGAGGTACTGAAGGTGTTGGTGTAAGTAGTAATCCTAATGCAGAAAAACAGTAGTTGCATTGCCCTTGTCCACATGAACCACAAGCAGAAGGTCCACCCCGTTCTAATCTCGCACCTGCTACATAATTAGTCGCATCATCTATATTTCTTTGGTAATAATAACTGTAAGCAGTCGCTAGAGGATCAGATGGAACAGATTCTATAAAACCACCAAGTTCTTCAAGGGTTGATGGATAAGTTTTATTTAGGTTTTCTTCTCTGTAAAATTCAAGACTAGCTCTGATTTGTGCAATATCTGTTTTTCTTACAGAATCTCTTGCGGCTTGTTGAGAAAAAATTACAGTGTTTGTACCTAATGTCAAAATTAATGAAGCAATACCCACAACAATAGTTAACTCAAGCAGAGTAAAACCGGAATTCAATCTCATACAAACATTGTATAACAAAGAATCTCTAAACTCTAATTTCTAATTTCTAAACAATTTCAAAATTCAAAAATTTAAATTCAAAAGGTTTTTTGAACATTTGTATTTAGAACATTTGTGTTTGTTTAGGGTTTAGAGATTAGGGTTTAGATTTTTTACTGGTAAGCTTTATAAATGTATATCAGTAGGTGGTCAATTGCGTTTTGGGCGTCTACATTATTATATAAGACATACGATCTATAAGTTAAAATCTCTCTTAGTATTTCTGTTGTTTTCGGATCTTTTGGAATTCTCATTTTAAAATAGACAATCATACTATCAAGTATTTCTATTGGATTTTTTTTGCCTTTTGCTTGAAAATGAGTGTCTCCTAAAATTCGCAAATCCTTATTTTGTATAAATTCATTAATTTTTAAATCAATTTTATCGCTTGATTTTATAGCAGTCTGGCTATCAATTAGTATTTTAGACCTTGAAATTAAAGTAGGCGCAAGGTTGTAATACTGCGAAACAGTGAGTACAAAAAACACCTTATTACTATGTTCTTCAAGAGTCTTTAAAAAAGCGTTCTGTGCCTCGTACGACGCTCTATCAAAATTGACAAGAACATAAAGCCTAGGCTCGTTTATGTTATAAATTAAGCCTTTTTTAATCTCTTTAATTTGGTTTATTGAGAATTGTTTTTTTTCAGGTTCCATCCTAAATACAAATTCATCTTTTATATTGTTGCTTATTTGAAGTTTTTTTATAAACTTTTTTATTTTATTTTGGTCCTTATAGACAAGCAGAATTGGAAGCATAATTAGTATTGAATTTTAACAAAATTATAACTATATTGGAAGTATGCAGATATCTCCAAAAGAACTATTAAATAAGCTTGTTGTTAACAAAATTTTAACACAGGAGTTGGCAGATAAGCTCGAAGTGGAAAGCTTACAAAAAAACATGTCAATTTATGACTATCTTCTTTCTTTACCTGATTTTAGCAAAGCTGAAATTGTTAAAGCGGCAGCTGAAACCCAAAACGTAGCTTATGTAGATTTAGAAAGTTCTCCTGTTGATCCCCAAGCAATAAGCCAAATACCCGAGTCAATAGCAAAAAATTTAAACGTACTTCCCTATAAACTTGATCTTAAGTCAGACTCTTTATTTGTAGCAACAGACGATCCCATTAATTCTAAAAATAGTGAGTTTATAGAAAAAAAATCAGGAAAAAGGGTAGTTTTAGCACTTGCAGATAAAAACGTAATCAAAAATTATATAGAGTCTTCGTATTCTAAAGGATTATCTCCGGAGGTTACTGAAGCCTTAAAAGAATATAAATCTCCTGTTGAGAAAAAAGCAATAGAAAATATAGGAAGTGTTATAAAAGAAGCTCCAATAGCCAAGATTGTATCAACAATTCTTGAATTTGCAGTTAAAAGCAGAGCTTCTGACATACATATAGAGGCTGAAGAGCTAAAAACCAGAGTTAGATACAGAATTGATGGAATTCTTCAAGAAAAACTTGTTTTACCCAAAACCATTCATGATGCTTTGGTTTCCAGAATAAAAATTCTTTCAGAGATGAAAATTGATGAAAGAAGAATTCCTCAAGACGGAAGATTTAATTTTAAACTTGGTGAAGAAGAGGTTGATCTTCGTGTATCTTCTCTTCCCACTGTTCATGGAGAGAAAATTGTTATGAGACTTCTCAAAAAAACAGGTGGTATCCCAGCTCTTTCAGATCTTGGATTAAGAGGTCCTCAATATAAAGATATAGAAGAGGTTATTTTAAAGCCCTATGGTATAGTTTTGGTTACAGGTCCTACAGGATCAGGCAAAACTACGACATTGTATTCTGTTTTGTCAAGGCTCAATAAACACTCTGTGAATATTGTAACGCTTGAAGATCCTGTTGAATACCAAATTCCAGGTATTAATCAGGTTCAAATTAATCCTCAAGCTGGATTGACTTTTTCAAATGGTCTCAGATCATTCTTGAGGCAGGATCCAAACATAATATTGGTTGGTGAAATAAGAGATAAAGAAACAGCAAGGCTTGCAATACAGGCTGCTTTGACAGGCCATTTAGTATTTTCTACACTTCATACCAATGACGCGGCAACGGCAATTCCAAGATTAATTGATCTTGGAGGGGAGCCTTTTCTTATAGCATCTGTTCTTAACGCAGCTTTAGCTCAAAGAATAGTTAGAAAAATTTGTGAAAACTGCAAGGTAGAATTTATTCCAGATCAAAATGTGCAACAAAACATAATAGAAGTCCTGGGTGATTTACTTCCCAAACAATTTAAAGAACAAGGTCAAATTAAGCTTTATAAGGGTAAAGGAAATTGTCAGGAATGCGGCGATACAGGATACTACGGTAGAATCGGCATCTTTGAGGTCTTAAAAGCAACGCCGGCAATCAATAAACTTATACTACAGGAAGCTAATGCAAAGGATATTTATAATCAGTCTGTAAAAGACGGTCTTATTAATATGAAACAGGATGGCTACTTAAAAGCTCTTGCAGGAATAACAACTCTTGAGGAAGTTATCAGGGTTGCTGAAATTTAAAATATGGATATTAATCAAATACTTGATCTTGCTATAGAGAGAAAAGCTTCAGATGTACATTTGGTAACCAACTATTATCCTGCAATTAGAATAGATGGACTTTTGTATCAACTTACAACGCTTCCGATATTATCTAAAGAACACACGGGTGACGTTATTAAAAGCATACTAAATGACGAACAGAAAGAAAACTTATTTGCTAATAAAGAACTTGATATCGGATATGAGTATAAAGAAAACAGATTCAGGGTAAATTTATATTATTCACGAGGTACATTATCAGCTTCGTTTAGACTTATTCCTAAAAAAATAAGAAGTTTAGAAGAACTTGAACTACCCTCCAAATTTAATGAGATTATTGAGTATTCAAGTGGTTTAGTCCTTGTAACTGGTCCGACCGGGGAAGGAAAAAGTACTACGCTCGCCGCTCTTATTAACAAAATAAACCTCACTCAATCAAAACATATAGTGACTATTGAAGATCCGATTGAATTTGTTTTTCCTTACGCAAAAGCAATCGTATCTCAAAGAGAAATTCATCAGGATACTCATTCATGGAGCATGTCGTTGAGATCAGTACTAAGAGAAGACCCGGATGTAATTTTTGTTGGGGAAATTAGAGATTTTGAATCAGCACAACATGTCATAACCATAGCTGAGACAGGCCACTTGGTCTTCTCTACTCTTCATACCATATCAGCCCCAGAGACAATAAGTAGGTTAATAGACATGTTTCCTTCAAATCAGCAAAACCAGGTTCGTACACAACTTGCGTCAGTTCTTCGAGGAGTTATTACACAACGACTTTTACCAAGGCAAGATATTAGAGGTCGTATAGCTTCTGTAGAGCTGCTTCTAAACAGCCCGGCAGTATCTACCATAATCAGAGACGGCAAGCCTTTTCTTCTGGATAATGTATTACAAACTTCTGAAGCAGACGGAATGATTTATTTTGAAAAATACTTAGCGTCACTTGTTAGAGAGGGGAAAATATCTGCGGAAACTGCAAATACATATGCAATTCGGCCAAAAGAACTTAAAAAATATTTGTCCACTTAAAAATGATTTATAAATATAAGGCAATCAAAGATAACAAGCGTATTACTGCAAAACTTGAAGCTGATTCTGAAGAAAGTGTTCTGAAATATCTTAAGGAAAATGATTATTTTCCGGTTTCAGTCACAAAATCCAGTAGGAGTATAACTTTATTTGACGGGTTATTTAATAGAATTACTTTCTCTGATATAGTGGATTTTACAAGACAACTTGCAATAATGTTAAATGCAGGTCTTACGCTTGTAGACGGCCTTGATATTCTAGGAAAGCAAATAAAAAAACTTCCCCTTCAAGCTCTAATTAATGATATAGACAAGCAAATTAAAGCAGGAGTATCTTTTTCATCTGTTTTAAAGAATTACCCTCAGTATTTTCCAAACCTTTATATTTCTCTAATTAAATCAGGCGAAGCTTCTGGAAAATTAAGCGACATACTGCTTCGTCTTGCTGAGAACCTTGAAAAAGAAAGAGAATTTCGTGGGAAACTAAAAGGAGCTTTGATATATCCGATTATAGTTGTTTCTGCAATGGTAATTGTGATGTTTGTTATGGTAACTTTTGTAATTCCAAGGATGCTGACACTTTATACAGACTTTGATATTGAGCTGCCTTTAAATACTAGAATATTGTTGGCTATCTCTACGTTCTCAAGTACTTACTGGCCGGTAATTATTGTGGTTGTAGTTGGGCTTACCATTTCTCTTAGAGCTTATTTCAAATCGCCTATTGGCAAAAAAGCGCTTGATACAGTACTTCTTAAGATACCCTTTATAAGTAATATTATTAAAATGGCGGCGCTTGTTGACAGCACGAGGACACTGTCTATACTTATTGGATCTGGAGTATCGATACTTGACGCTTTAAAGATAGTTATCGACACAACCAATAACACAGTATATAAAGATTCCTTTAGAGAAGTTTACAGCAAAATTGAAAAGGGCAAGTCTCTTGGAAACGCGCTTTCAACAGAACAGGTGTTTCCTCCGATACTTGTACAAATGGCAATAGTTGGAGAAAATACAGGGCATTTGGATGAAACATTATTTCGATTGTCAAAATATTTTGAATTTGAGTCAGAATCTGCCATAAAAGCTATGACAACTTTAATTGAACCGGTAGTACTTATATTGCTTGGTATAGGAGTCGCATTTTTAGTGCTTTCAGTCATTACACCGATATATCAACTTACAACGTCATTTCAATAATAAGATCCAAATTAGCGGATTATTTTTAAATCCGAAATTCGAATTTCGAAATTCGAGACCACGTCAAACGTGGCTAACGCAAATTAAAAATTCTAATTTTTTAAATTCTAAAATTGTTTCGCGCTTCGCCAGGTACCGTACGGTACTTGGCTTCGAATTTTAATTTCTTGCCATCCGTCAACTATCTAAGATACGAAAATACCAATTTACCTTGCGATCGCGTCAGACGCGACCTAGCAAATCATATAATCGAATAATCGATTGTACGTTTTATATTCCGGCTGCTTTCCTTCGTTCGATTCTTTTTTTTCGCTCCCACGCGGCTTTCCAGTCTATTCCGTATGTTCCTGGTGGGTATAAGAAACTAATTATTTCGTCTATTACACTAGAAAAATTATCTTTGTTCGCGACTTTTTTTACAAAAGCTTGAACATTGGTATCATTTTCCATTAACAATTCATATTTGTTTATTGTGCTTCTGGTTATGGAAAGAACTTGTTGAATTCTATCTTTTTGAATTTTTTTAATCAGCAAGTAAACAACTCCAATTCTTTTAACCATCATAATTCGTTCTGAGTATGAAAGAAAAGCTACAAAAACACTCATAAAATCTTCTTTATTAGTTCTCTTACTGAGCAAGTGAAACAATATATAGAACAACTTGTTTAAAACTCTTTCATCTATTTTTCTTCTAGAAAGATTTACCATACCTAAATTAATAAACTATAGAAAGGGAAAAGTCTGTAGATTATAATCTACAAAATCACATTTTTTGTTGTCATAAAAGGCCAAAAAGTTCATTAATACACTTTTTTATAATCGAATAATCGATTGTATGGGGTTAGTCGCGGGTGATGCGCTCGATGTTGTATTGAGCAAGGCGTTGTTTTATATTAGCGTTCAAGTCTTCGGTTTTTTTATGTTTGAGCAATTCTTGTACAGCAGATTTTGTATTTCTTATGGTTTTAAAATCAGTAAGCGATGCTATTTTTAATTCAAATAGGCCGTGTTGTTTTGTTCCAAAAAGTTCTCCATACCCTCTATGTTGTAAATCATATTCTGCAATTTTTGAACCGTTGTTATTATTGGCAAAAAATTTTAATCTTGATGTAATTCTTGGATTTTCTTTTTCTGCAAATATTAAACAAAAAGATTCAATCGTCCCCCTTCCAATTCTCCCCCTAAGTTGATGGAGTTGAGCGAGCCCATATCGTTCGGCGCCTTCTATCACCATAATTGTTGCATTTGGGATATCTATCCCAACTTCAACAACTGACGTTGATACTAAAATTTGTGTTTTATTTTCCTGAAATTTCTTCATAACATCTTCTTTTTCTTTTGATTTCATTTTTCCGTGTAATAAATCTATTTTTAAACTTGGAAATATAACATCACTTAATTTTTTAAATTCTATTTTTGCAGCTTTTACTGATTTCATTGTTTCGTATTCAGATTCTTCAATTAAAGGACAAATAATAAAAACTTGAGTTTTTTCAGATATAATCTTTTTTTTTATCCATAGATACATTTTCTTCCTTTTTTTCTTCGGGACATAATATGTCTTTGTTTGAGCCTTATACTTTGGCATTTCATCAAGTTCGGATAAATCGAGTTCGCCATACAAAGTGAGTGCGGCGGTTCTTGGAATGGGAGTTGCTGTCATGGTAAGAAGATGTGGATTCATACCTTTTTCTTTAAGCAAAGCTCTTTGGACTACTCCAAATCTGTGTTGTTCGTCAATTACAACAAATCCAACTTTTTTATATTCTAGTTTTTGTGTAAATAAAGCATGCGTACCGATAACGATATCTGATTTGGTAAGTGATTCTCTGCTTGTTTTTATAGACCCTGTTATCAAGGTTATTTTTGGAGGATTTTTAATTTTTGAGAATAATTCTGTTAAAGTCTGATAATGCTGATTTGCCAGAATTTCTGTTGGAGCCATAAAAAGAGATTGGTATTTATTTAAGTGAGAAACCATACATCCTATTGCAGCAACAACTGTTTTTCCTGCTCCGACATCACCCTGAAGAAATCTATTCATAGGAATATCTTTTGACATATCACCAAGCATTTCTTTTGTTGATTTTTTTTGGGCGTTTGTGAGTTCAAAAGGTAGGGATTTAATGAATTGCTTAATCTGTTTATCGAATTTTTTAATATTTAATTTATATCCCGTTTTTTCTTTCTTCCAATTATTTCTAACGATTTGTGCTGCCAACTGTACTATAAATAATTCGTCAAAAGAAAGTCTTTGTCTTGAAGAATGCGAAGTGAGCTTATCTTTTGGAAAATGAATTTGTTGATATGCATATGGCTCCGGTACAAGATTATATTTTCTTAAAATAGAATTCGGAAATATTTCAATACTTGAAAGATCGGAATTTCCTAATACATAAAAGATTTTTTCTCGAATTGTTTTTGACGACAGTCCTCTCTTTTCAGGGTATACAGGCACGAGTCTTCCTGTGTGAATTGTTTTTTGATTTAATCCCCTTAATAATTCGTAACTTTTTGGAAACAATTGTTTTTTCCTACCTCTAAATTTAATTTCTCCGCTTACGCTTAAATATCCGCCTTCTTTAAGAAGCCTTATCAGATAGTATTGGTTAAACCAAACAAGAGTTATTTTGTCTGTGCCGTCAAATACTTCAACTTTCTGTATATTTAGTCTGTTTCTTGTAAATTCACTTTTTACAGATTGGATTTGACCTTTAATTGTAATTTGATCCCCTTCTTGTGTTTTGCTGATTTCAGATATGGTGGTAAAATCATCATACCTAAAAGGAAAGTAGTTTATCAGGTCCCAATAAGTCTTAATACCTAAAGACCTCATTTTTCTAATTGTCAATATGCTCGTATATGGCAGATTTTCTACTGGGGTATTTAGCATTGCATTAATTTACCTCAAAAAGAAGAAAGGAGCAAGCGAAGTAAAAATTAAAACAAGAGTTGATATAAAAATCACTAATGTAATAAGATTTTTAGGTTTGAATAGGCTTTTTATTTTTTTCACAGCTTTATATACAAGATGATATAATTATTTATATGAAATTTCAATCCCGAAGGCTCCAATTTAGAGCTAATTATGGAAAACAAAAACGCAGACAAAAATTACTTTTTTATACCTCGGTACTTATACTTGGCGGATTAATATTCATCTTTTTAGGCTTTGCATGGTTTGCAAAAGACTTGCCTGCTCCGGGAAAACTTTCGCAGGCTAGCAATGCATCCACTGTTTTTTATGATAGAGACGGAAAGGTGTTATTTGAGACATATAAAGATAAAAATAGAGTCCCCGTAGAGTTGAAAGACGTCTCAAAGCATCTTAAAAACGCGACTATATCAATCGAAGACAAGAATTTTTATAAGCATAAAGGTATTTCTCAATCTGGCATACTTAGAGCAATAATTAATATTGTATTTAAAAGGGATATACAAGGAGGCTCAACTATTACTCAGCAGTTAATTAAAAACGTTCTTCTTACACCTCAACAAACAATTCCAAGAAAAGTAAAAGAGATAATTTTGGCAGTAATGGTTGAACAAAAATACAGTAAAGATGAGATTTTTGAAATGTATATTAACGAAGCTCCATATGGTGGTAGTTTTTGGGGTATAGGATCTGCAGCAAAAGGTTATTTTGATAAATCACCTAAAGATCTAAGCCTTGTAGAATCTGCATTTCTTGCTGGACTTCCGCAAAGACCAAATTCTTACTCTCCTTTTTATGGAAAAAATGATTTATGGAAACAAAGGTCCAAAGATGTATTAAGAAGAATGCGAGAAGACAAATATATTACAAAGCAAGAGGAGACAACAGCTTTGAAAAATCTCGAGAAACTTAAATTTGAATCGCCAAATCTTAGTATAAATGCTCCCCATTTTGTCTTTTATGTAAGAGATCAAATTGAAAAGGAGTTCGGGCCAAAAATATTGGATCAGGGTATAAAAGTAAAAACAACTTTGTCTATAGACGCACAGACTCAAACTCAAAAAATAGTTAATGAAGAAATAAAAAAGTTAAAAGGAGCAAAAGTTGGCAATGGAGCTGCTGTTGCTTTAGACTCTAAAACAGGTGAGATCCTTGCGATGGTCGGGTCCTATGATTTTTATAATAAAGAGTTCGGAAGATTTAATGCGGCAACGGGATTTAGACAGCCAGGATCTGCAATAAAACCACTAACCTATGCCCTAGCTCTTGAGAAAGGGTATACGCCATCTACTGTTATTATGGATTTAAAAACAGTATTTCCAAATCAAGGGGAGGAAGATTATGTTCCTGAAAATTATGATAGTACTTTTAGAGGTCCTGTACAGATAAGATTTGCTTTGGCAAACTCAATTAATGTTTCTGCTGTAAAAACACTCGCAATGGTTGGAATAAAAGATTTTTTGCAAAAAGCAGAGGATTTAGGACTAAATACTCTCGCGCCAACACAAGCGAATCTAAATAGGTTTGGTCTTGCACTGACTCTTGGTGGAGGCGAGGTCAGACTTCTTGATTTAACATCTGCGTATTCTAGTTTCGCCAGAGGGGGGACATTTCTTGAAGAAACAGGAATTCTGGAAATAAAAGATAGCCGAGGTAAGGTTATTTTTA
>Ga0210057_1002098_pt1 | contig 28932 bp, 23 predicted proteins | sample CryGeyCG2114_010_2_FD_183968 | JGI IMG/M metagenome (GOLD analysis project Ga0210057, IMG submission 183968) | Groundwater microbial communities from aquifer - Crystal Geyser CG10_big_fil_rev_8/21/14_0.10 (SPAdes) (version 2) | ecosystem: Environmental > Aquatic > Deep subsurface > Groundwater ...
AAATAATTAATTAATGATTTAGTAAATTCTTGAATATCCGACCCTTTTTCAATCAATTCATTTAAAAAACTTATTGCCTCAGACGCTTTCTTTTGGCAGAGAAAGTCGGTAAATTTACTAACCAAATCTAACTCGACAAGTCCTAATATCTCTTTAATGTCTTCTGTTTTAAGTTCACGATTTAAACCGCCAGAAAAAGTCAGGGCTTGGTCTAATAAACTTTCGGCATCGCGGATTGAACCAGAAGATACTATAGCAATTAGCTCTAAAGCTGCTTTTTCAATTACCGAGCCCTGCGGAGCGGAGCGAGGTGGGAGATGAGGCAAATCCTCAGCGACCTTCACTTTTTCCTTTTCTAAAATATATTCTAATTTTTTAACAATTTCTGGAACAGTTAATTTTCTGAAATCAAATCTTTGGCATCTTGAAATAATTGTTGGAATCATTTTGTGAATTTCAGTAGTAGCTAAAACAAAAATGGCATGGGGAGGCGGTTCTTCCAAAGTTTTCAAAAGAGCATTGGCGGCATCCTTTGAAAGCTGATGAGCTTCGTCTAAAATAAATACTTTGTATTTTGATTTTGTTGGAACAAATCCTATTCCATCTCTTAATTCTCTAATTTCATCAATCCCCCGATGAGAGGCAGCATCAATTTCAATTAGGTCAATCAATCTTCCTTCGTTACTTTCCTGACAGGAAGAACACTGATTACAGGGTTCAAATTCTCCATTTTTTCGATTTTGGCAATTAACCGCTTTTGCTAAAAGACGAGCAATCGTTGTTTTTCCACTTCCTCTCGGCCCGGAAAACAAATAGGCATGAGAAACCATTCCGCCTGAAATGGCATTAGTCAATGTCTGAACAATGTGCTCTTGGTCGATAACTTCTGAAAAAGTTTTGGGTCTGTATTTTCGATATAATACTAAATTAGCCATAATAATTAAGATTAATCAATCTTAACGCAAATTTCCCCAAAAATCAAAAGTAGGTTATTTAACCTTGGAGTTTTCCAATATGTTTTTGAACTTATACGGAGGAGCGGGATACCAGGATCGAACTGGCGCCCTCCCGCCCATTTGTAAGCGAGAGAGGGGAATCGAACCCCCGACCGTTCCTTGGGAAGGAACTATTTTACCACTAAACTACTCTCGCATAAATGGGCGGGATGTACTACCACTATACTAATCCCGCGCTATACAAAGTTTTTAAAAACTTTGTCGCGCCCGACCCCTACGGGTATAGGGCATTAAAATCCTATTTTGTCTAAAATTTTCTCCCAGAAAGTTTTTTCTTTTTTAACTTCCTCTGTTTCCTTTTCCTCTATTGGTATAATTACTCCAACTTCGGCTCCTTTTGGTTTTAGATTAAGTTTTTCAAAGGCAACTTCCTCTAAATATTCCTCGGTTTTTGTCCGAGAAATTTGAGCTCTCATTTTTTGATTTTCTGCTTCTAAAATTTGAATCTTTTGAGTCAACCCCTCCAGCCTCCTGCCTAAATCTTTTCTTTTTTGATAAATTTTCAAGTCGGAAATAATTAAAAAAATTATTATTAATAAAATAGATAGTCCTCCGAGAATTTTAAAAATTGTTGAAGGAAAATAGCTCTTTTCTTTAAATCTTTTTTTTGTTATCATAAATTAAGTAAAATGGTTAAAGATAGACGAAAATCAGCTATAAGGCTAATTTGGATAATCTTAATATCTTTGGTGGCTTTGAGTATGCTTGTCTTTTCAATAGCTCCTCTGTTTTAGAAATAGGGATTGTGTCTATATTCTAAATAGTCTTTAACTGAATTTCAACCCCGCACTAAATTTTAGTACGGGGCTAACCTTTGAGGATTTCTAAAAATACTCTTGGGGGAATATGAAGTTCTCCTTTTTCTTTTAGTTCTTTTTTGCCTTTCTTTTGACGCTCAAGCAGTTTTCTTTTCCTGGTGTAATCTCCGCCGTAAAGCGGAGCAATAACGTCTCTTCTCTTTGGCCGAATTGTTTCTCGAGCAATGATTTTTCCTTCAATTACTGCCTGAATCGCTACTGAAAAAAGTTGGGGTGGTAAAATCTCTTTTAATTTTTTAACTAAATTTTTTCCAATTTCAAAGGCATTTTCTCGAAGAACGACCTTGGAAAAGGCTTCTTCTTTTTTTCCAGCAACTAAAATCTCTAATTTTACCAAATCAGCTGACCTATATTCTAAAATCTCATAATTCATTGAGGCAAAACCTTGAGTTTTTCCTTTAATTTTATCATAAAAACCAATAATCATTTCTCTGAGAGGAATTTCATAAATTAGCAACTGTTTGTCTTCGCCAAAATATTGAGTTTTAAGGTATTTACCTTGAATTTCTTTTAAAACATCGAGGACCCGACCCAAATAAACAGTAGGAGTCAGTATCTTTAATTTTACCCAGGGCTCTTCAATTTTTTTTATCTCCGAAGGATTGGGAAAATCCTGAGCTGAATAAATAAAAATTTCTTTATTTTTTTGATTAATTATTTTGTAAATAACCGAAGGGGTGGAAATAACCAAATTCAAGCCAAATTCCCGATGAAGCCTTTCTGAAACAATTTCAATATGCAGGTTTCCTAAAAAGCCGCAACGAAAGCCTCTACCAAGAGTTTCTCGGCTTTCTGGCTCAAAAACTAAAGAAGCGTCATTAAGTTTTAGTTTAGATAAAGAATCCTTTAAAAGTTCGTAGTCATCAGAGTTTTCTGGATATAAACTGGCAAAAACCATAGATTGTGGCTCAATATAGCCAGGGAAAGATGTAACTTTATATTTTAAACTCTGAATGGTAATAGTGTCGCCAACCCGCACTTTTCCTGGCTCTTTAATCCCGGTAGCAATATAACCAATTTCTCCAGCAGTTAATGTTTCTTTTGGATAAAAATCTGGAATAAAATAGCCCACTTCTTTAACTTTTCCTTCGATCTTCACTGCCATTAAATAAATTTTTTCATTATTTTTTATTTCTCCATCAATTACCCGAACAAAGGCAATTACTCCCTTAAAAGGATCGTATTTTGAATCAAAAATCAGAGCCTTTAAGGGTTGATTTTTGTCATTGCTGGGAGAAGGAATTTTTTGAATGACAGCTTCTAAAAGTTCTTCTACATTAGTTCCATATTTAGCCGAAATAGAAAAAATTTCATCTTCTTTAATTTTTAAAAGCTGAGTAATTTCTTTTTTAACTTCTTCAATTCTAGCCGTTGGCATATCAATTTTATTTATTACCGGCAAAATCGCTAAATTCTGTCTTCTAGCTAATTCTAAATTTGCTATTGTCTGGGCTTGAATTCCTTTAGTGGCATCAACCAATAAAATCGCTCCTTCTACCGCCGCTAAAGATCGAGAAACCTCATATGAAAAATCAACATGACCAGGAGTATCAATTAAGTTTAAAATGTATTCATTATGCTCCATTCTGACTGGCTGCATTTTTATAGTTATCCCCTTCTCTCTTTCCAAAGGCATCATATCTAGATACTGAGGCTGCATTTTTTCTTTTGGAATGGCTCTAGTCAGTTCTAAAAACCTATCGGCCAAAGTCGATTTCCCATGGTCAATATGCGAAATTATGCAAAAGTTTCGAATGTTTTTCATATAGTTCATTTTTAAGATGGTTCGCTAAAAACTAATTTTCTTTTTCGCTGAAAAAGAATTAAAAGAATTAAAAATTGAATTATAGATGAAAGAGATATAGCTAAAGGCAAACCAATAACTTCGACATTCTTTACGTTAGAAAGATTCAAAAAATTAACTAAAAATTGTTGGAAATAATTTGGAAAAGAAAGTAATTTGATAAAAAGAAGGCAAAAAATAATATTAACCACCATCCCGGCTACACTAGCCAAAGCTGGAATTTTAGTATTTTGAGTAGCATAAAAAGCCTTAGCGATTAAAAGAGTTAAACTTTGAGCGAAAATTCCTAAACAAAACATTCCCAAGCAAGCGGCAGTTAAATTAGTATCAGCTACGTCAAATTTTCCCACCTGAAGAATGATTTTAACAATTAAATTTCTAAATAGAAAAAATAAAAAACTTAAAGGTATTATTAAAAAAAGAATTTTATAAAAAGTTAAGGAAAATACTTGGCTAAATTTTTCTTTATTCCCCTTAGAGAAAGCCAAACTTAAAGACGGAAAAGCGGCGGTAGAAAAAGAAACGGCAATAAAAGTAAAAAGTGGCCGGCTAAGATTTTCAGCTAAATTAAAAATGGCTATACTTCCCGAAACTAAAGTTGAAGCAATAACAGTAATTACAATTAAGTTAATCTGAGTTGCCGCCAAGCCAATTGAACGAGGAATAGTTAATTTTACAACCTCTTTAAAGCCCCGATCTTGAAAATCAAAAATTTTCTGAAGACGGAAACCAACCTTAAAAAGAGCGGGAAGTTGAATTAAAACATACAATATGCCGCCAAAAACCACTCCCCAAGCCAACCCTGCCAAACCAATTAGGGGAACAAAAAATAAAATTCCAAAAATTATTCCCAAGTTATAAACGATCGGAGTTAAAGAAGCAATTAAAAATCTCCGAAAAACGCACAAAACTGAAGACAAAATATTGCCTATTCCCAAAAGGAATGGACTTAAAAACATAATTCGAGTCAAAAGGCAGGTTACTTCTTTTTTCTCGCTGCTAAAGCCGGGGGCAATAAATTGAATTAATTGGGGAACAAAAATAATTAAAATTAAAGAAATTGCGATCAAAAAGAATAAAAACAAATTTAAAAGATTAGCCAAGAATTTCCAGGCTTCTTCTCGAGAACGAATCAAATATTGGCTAAAAACTGGAATAATGGCAGCTGAAATCGCTCCCATAATTAAGACCATTGTTATAAAATCAGGGATTCTAAAGGCGGCATAATAAATATCTAATTCATCTCCTCTGCCAAAAGTACCAGCTAAAAGCCGGTCCCGAAAAAGACCTAAAAGAGCAGAAATAAAAGAAGTAATCGCTAAAATAAGCGCCGCTGCATTTATGCTTTTTGCTTGGCGGTCAAAAAAATTCTTGAAATAATTTAATTTCACCCCGTTAGAAATCTTTGTTGACATATTAATTTAGAAATAATTAATCTATATGAACACCGCTAAATAATTTCTAACGGGGTTCATTTTTTCCTTAATAATAAAATTGGAGTTTGCCAATTTATTTGGCCAGCTGGATTATCCTTTAAGATTTCTAAAATTAACTTTTCTTTTCCTTTTAAATTATTACTCACTCCTAAAACACTTCCTCCTAAGTCATTTACATCAACGATTGTAAAAGAAAAATCATATTTTTCTTTTAATTCGTTACAGAGCTTTGAACAATTTTGAGGACCCAAAATTCCCATTTCCGCATACTTTGGAAAAGCTTCGCCATAAAAACCATCTATTTGAGAAATTTTGTTTCCGGCTATTCGGTAAAAATTTCCGGAGATACCAAAAAGTTTGGAAATCATTCCTAAAATACCGGCAAATAAAATTCTTGGCAAACCAGCTAAATTGATAGCTAATTGCATTTTCAGAGGATTTCCAACTGAAAATCCGTAAGGAGTTTTTTTAGCAAATTTTGACAAAAATTTTGCCCAAAAACCAATTTTTAAATCTTTTTTGTAAATAATTCTTCCTTGTAAAATTGAAATAATTTTTTGACCCAAGCAAGCTATATCCCCTTTTTCCAAATAAGGCAAAACATATTTTTCTAAAATTTCTTCTAAATTATCATTTTCAGTAATAAAATGGGTTCTCACCGGATAGCGAGCCCAAATTTCTCCATTAATTTCTATTGTTAATTTTTTCCCGGGATTTGGTTGAAAATTCATGTTTTCTTATTCAATGATTTCGATAATTTTTAACCAACCAGCATTTTTAATCCTTTGATTGGTCATTGTTAGATCTGGGAATTTATTATCTTTGATAGCTAAATAAACATAATTATCTAAAACAAAAACTCTTTCAGCAAAACCTGACAAATTTAAGTTAGCTACTATTTTGGGATTTTTAGGATTAGAAATATCAACAACTTCTAAACCAGCCCTACCTGCAGCTAAAAAAACATAATTCCCGGAAACGAAAACACTTTCAACTGTTCCTTGTGTTTTAATATTACTAATTAAAATTGGCTTAGCAAGATTTGAAATATCAAAAATATAAAGCCCGGCTGTATTTCCTGCTAGAAATAAATAATTATCTCGGACAAAAATACTTTCTGCATAACCTGAGGTTTTATAGGTATTAACTAATCTGCTATTTTTGGGGTCAGAAATATCAAAAATTTGAAAACCACCATTTTCGCCCTTAGCTAAGTATAAATAATCCCCGGAAACAAAAACAGCTTCGGTCTCATTTGGTAAACCTTTTTCAAAAATTAAATTTAGAGAGGTAGGATTAGAAACGTCAAAAACTTTTATTCCCCACCAAGAATAAGCTAAAAAAACATAATTTCCAGAAACAAAAACTCCCTCGGCTGAAATAGGTTTATACCTACTAACTTCTTTGGGAGATTTTGGGTCAGAAACATCAATAATTAAAAATCCTCCATCTTTGTCAGCAATATAAGCTAAATTTCCTGAAACAAAAACGCCTTCACTGTAACCTGACGTGTCATAACTACCAATTAATTTTGGATTTTCAGGTTGAGAAACATCAAAAATTTGAAAGCCGGCAAAACCATCTGCCAAATAAACCAAATTTCCAGAAACAAAAACAAATTCAGCTTGTCCAGGAGTATTATAACTACCAACTAATTTTAATTTAAGCTCGGGAGAAAATATAGCTGGCGATGAAACGACTTCTTCGTCTGTTTTAATTTCAATAGCTTTTTCTCCCGAAGCAAAATAATAATCGGTTTTAGATAAGATTTCAATTTTTTTAATTTCTTGAAAATAAACATATCCAAAAATGCCTATTTCTATTGTTAAAATTAAAAATAACAATTTTTTAAATTGATTAAATTGCATATTTTAATTTTACCCTGTTACTCATAATTAGGAAAGGTTCGTATGATAATCATTTTATATTGATTTTTCAAATAATAGACATTTAAAAATTTATTATTTATGAGTAACGGGGTTCAGTATTTTTGTTCTTAATTTACCAGATATAAACTTTTCCCAAAATAAAAAGCCCAAGCCCCCACACCTAAATTAGATATGGGGGCAAGCCTCCACTACCCATGGATATAGGTGTGGGGGCAAGTAGGCAATAAGCCGAATTCTGTCCCCCGCTAAGCGGAGTGGCAATCATCTGTCTAGGCCGAAGATTACTCTTCGGCTCGGGCGAACTGCTTTTCACCCTGTGAGATATCGATTTTCACCTCACTGGGCTCGTTCTTGCTCTTGAGTAAGAATTTAGCCGTTTCACTCCTGATATTACTATCAGGACTCGCCCTTTTCCCGATAAATCGGGATGGGCGCCCGACCTTTTCAGGTCTAAGGCGTCTCTGTTCGCATCTCTAACCTCTCGGTCGACGGGTGTTACCCGCTACCCTTTTAACCCTTTTTAAGGAGTAAGAGTTCGGACTTTCCTCCAAGCACATAAAAATTTATGTACTCAGCGATTGCCTTGCCTACTTAGGCGCCTTAATTATAGCAAATTTAACTTCTTTGTCAAATTTAAATAAAAAACCCACTCTCACTATATTTTTATAGATTTGAGTGGGTCTTACTCCCTTTTTTATTTTACTTGTGAACGCCACAAGGGGTTTTCTCTATCCAACATAGACATTCTGTTATATACTTGGCTTCATTAAACATTACCGGCTGAGTGGCATGCTTATAGCATTCATTACAAAGTCGTGGCCGAGTAAATATCTCTACTGACACAAGTGAAAATTCAAAGCGAATCTTTTGGGTAAGACCCTGAAGATGCTTAATAACATCTTCCCACTCTTTTAGTAAAACACAGTGGGTTCCTTCTAAATAACTAACTTCCCTACTTCTTGCTGTGGTAACGCTAACAAAAAATCTACCGCCTCCATGTTCAAAAAATTTTGGCTCCTCTAATTTAGAATCTGCCATTTTATTCCTCCTTTCCTAACTCGTTTGTTTTATTGGTTGCCCATAAGGTTGCCCAAATGCTTTTTCATATTGTTTTAAAAGGGCTTTCTTACCGTAATATGGTTCAAGAACCGAATCTTCAACCATCTCACCTGGTTTATGTGGAAGAATCGTCCAGGGAAATTTGCGACAAGAAATAAGGTGAACTATTCTAGCTTTAAATTTTAACCAACGGCTCGTATATGACTTCTGTCTAACATAGTAACAGGGTGGTCCTTTCAATATGAATATTTCGTTTGCTTTCTCAATCCACCAGAGAAACATCTTTGCTCCTGGAATTTTAGATTCTAATTTATTGTATCTTTTTTCCATTTCTACCCTCCAAAATTGATAGTGTGCTATATTAATAAATTATCAAATCATTCAAAAAAATCAAGCCCCTGGGGACTTGAAAGTTATAACTTAATAAATAGATAACTTCTAAAATAATTTTTGGTTTTTGATTTACCCGCCTAAATTTTGAAAGAATTTTGGCGGGCGGTGCTATCAAGAGCTTCATTAACTAATCTGTCTGCTTCTTTGTTTTTTTCACGGGAAATTAGCTTAAATTTAACTTTTTTGAAATCTAATCTCAAATTCCAAACTTGTAAAAACAACTGCTGAATATCGGGCTCTAAAATTTTATATAAGCCCTGCAATTGTTTTACTAAAAGTTCGGAGTCAGATTTTATTTCAATTTCTGTATTCTGGGCTAATTTTTTCCCAAAAAGAGCTTTAAATTTTTTTAAAGCAAAAATAACTGCCTGATATTCAGCTTCATTATTGGTTGTCTCGCCAAGAAATTCAGAGTATTCTTTAATTTTTTGACCTCTTTCATTATAAAAAATAACTCCGATTGCTGCTGGTCCTGGATTTCCTCTTGAACCACCATCAGTGTAAACGATTATTTTTCGCATAAATTAGTCGATGAAGTTTCCTTCTTTGAAGTTTGCCTTCATCTTCACCTTCGTTTTTGCTCCGCAAAAACTCGGTTTTTAATTAAACATTTATTAAATTCTTCTAAATGCTCATTTTTTATTCTGAATCCAGAAGCTAAAGGATGACCTCCGTAAGTTAAAAGATATTTTGAACATTTTTTCATTAACAAAACGCTGTTTATTCCGGAAGGCGTTCTGACCGTACCTTGGCTTTCTTTTTCTAATTTTTTATAAATAAAAGTTGGTTTATTATATTTGTTGCATAAAAGAGAAGCTGCCAGCGAAATTAGAGTAAATTCGAAATTAACATCTCCTTCAAAAATAATAGGCTCTTTTTTTTCTGAAATCCTAACTTCAATTTTCTGCAAAATCTCCTCTATTTTCTCTTTTCTTTGAAGATTTTTTTCCAATAATCTCTCAATGAGTTTTTTTGATTCTTCCAAAGAAGACGAGGTTAATAATCTAAAACTAGCTGGAAAATTATTTTCCACCTCTCTAACGTTCAAAAGAGAAATGATTTTTGAAACTTTTTGATTCAAATTTAAGTAATGATTAAGTGCTTCGATTTCAAAAAAAACTCTAATTCCTGGCCGCCAAGAATTCTCAAGAGATGATAAACCCTCTGCGATAAAAATTTGGTTCTCTGATTCTTTTGGCATCATATCAGCTAAAGTAGCCAAAGCCACCAATTCCAAAAAATTTTTTCTCAGAGTCTCAGTAAAAACTTTACCCAAAAGAACCTCTGAAAGCTTAAAACTAATAGCGGCAGTAGACAACCCCTTAAAAGGATATTTATCTCCTTTTTGTTTTGGATTAACAATAATATCAGCTTCTGGTAATTTGTCTAAAACCTCGTGATGGTCGATAATTATAATTTCAAAACCTAATTTTTTAGCTAATTTTATTTCTCTAAAATTTCCTATTCCCAAATCTAAAACAATTAAAAAAACTGGAGAAAATTTTTTTAGATGATTTAAACCGCTTTCGGTAATACCGTATCCCTCAATTTCTCTATCTGGAAAATAAATAGCCGAAATTTTACCGCCTAAATTCTTAATACTATCAGCTAAAATAATTAGAGAAGTCACTCCATCTAAATCAGCATCGCCATAAAGGATAATTTTTTCCTTTTTTTTAATTGCTTTTAAGATTCGATTGGCAACTTTTTTTAAATTCTTAATTTCAGTCATTATTTATCAAGCATCAGCGAAGATGAAGAAGAAATTTATTTCTTCGACTTTAGTGCTTCTACGCCGGGTAATTTTTTACCAGATAAAAATTCTAGCATAGCGCCTCCGCCAGTTGAGACATGATTAAACTTTTCAATTAAACCAAGTTTATTGATAACTTTAGTCATATCTCCTCCTCCAACTACGGAAAAAGCGCCGCTTTTTACAATGGCTTTAAGAATTTCTTTGGTACCCTTAAAGTACTCTTCCTTTTCTACCATACCCAAGACTCCGTTAAAGAAAATGGTCTTGGCTGAGCTTATTTTTTCTTTAAAAAGTTCGATGGTTTTTAGGCCTATATCCTTTCCCTCAATTTCATTAATTGGCTCAACAATTTTTTCTGGATAATCTAATTTTATATTTTTTTCCTTTATCTCTTTTTTGATTAGCCCGCCGATTAAAACAAAATTGGCGACTTCAGAAATTTTATTAATTAATTCAGCTTTTTCTTCCACTTTGGCTCCACCAATTATGGCGACCAAGGGTTTCTTCGGATTTTTTATTAAATCGGTCAGGATATTAATTTCTTTTTCTAATAAAAAACCAGCGCCAACTGGCAGATATTTTGGTACCCCTACAATTGAAGCATGATTCCTGTGACAAGCACCAAAAGCATCGTTAATATAAATATCGCCTAGTTTTGATAAATCCTTAGCAAATTCCAAATCTCCTTCCTCTTCTTCTTTATGGAACCTTAAATTCTCCAAAAGCAATATTTCTCCAGGCTGCATTTCATAAGTCCATTTTTCAATCTTATCACCTACACAATCTGAAGCCTTAGTTATTGATAAATCCAAATATTCCATCAATCTATCTTGAATTAGAGTCAGTCTTAATTCATCAATAACTTTTCCTTCTGGTCTCCCCAAATGGCTCATTAAAATTACCTTGGCTGTTTTTTTAATGAGATAGTTAATAGTAGGAAGAGTTTCTTTAATCCTGAAATCATCTAAAATTTGTCCTTTTTCATCAAGCGGGACATTAAAATCGCATCTAACTAAGACTCTTTTATTTTTAAAATCAAAATCTTTTAAGGTTTTCATTTTTTAGGGGTCTGCCCCGACTTGTCGGGGTGGGAGGATGCGGTGGGTGGATTGTAGTCTTTTTTTAATGCTCTTTCTAAAACCTTTTTTAATTCTTCTATATTAATTTCTTTTCTTTTTGGTTTATCTTTGATTTCACTCTTTTTTGAAGGTGAAAAAGAAACAGGTTCTATCTTTGCCACCTCCTTTAAAGAAATGGTTGGAATAGAGCTTTCTTTTTCATTGGTTTTTTCCGGAGTTATGCTTTCGTCGAGAGAATGAGTAGGCTGTGTTTTAACTTTTTTTAAGCAAGATTTACAATATACCGGCCGAGAGCCGGTAGGAGGAAAAATCACCTTTGTCCATTTTTTACACAAAACACATTGAGCATCATATAAAACTGGGGGGGCAGATTGAGGCGTTTCCGGCAATTTTATTATCCCAGTCCATTTGGCAATTTTCTCTTCAATAATTTTCCCGGGGGTTCCGTATCTTTCCTTAGAGGCATAAATAATTTTTTCTTTATTTGATTTTTCTGGTTTTGGTATTGGAGGTAAAGTCTCGGCTGAAAAAGGACGACCAGCCAATCCATTTACCATTAATTTTAAATAAATATTGTATTTGCTTAAATTTACCAAATCTTGAGCCATAAATTCAGGAATGAATTCTTTTTCTAAAAATTCGGCGTCTTCAGCTCCTACTCGGAAAACAACTATTGTTCCAACATTACCAAAAACAGCGTCTCTTACTTTAGCGCTCTTCCCTGATGTGGTCATTTCTTCCAATTGAGCAATATATTGATTACCTAAAATTAAAGCCAATCTATACTTTCTGGCTTCAGATAAAATATTACAAAAGGCCTCAGTGGCAAAATTTTGAAATTCATCAACATATAAATAAAAATCTTTTCTTTGCTCCTCCGGAATATCCACTCGGGACATGACTGCCAATTGAAGCTTGGTGATAACTAAGGCTCCCAAAAGTCGAGAATTGTCTTCTCCTATTCTTCCCTTAGAAATATTAACAATCAAAATTTTTCCTTCATCCATAATCTTTCTCATATTAATTTTCGATTGGACTTGACCAATAATGTTTCTGATTAAAGGATTGGAAATAAATTGACCGACTTTATTTTGAATAGCAGCCGTGGCTTCTACTTCATACCTTTGAGTGTATCTAGCGTATTCTTGAACCCAAAAACTTTTGATCACCGGATCGGTTACTCTCTCTACTATTTTTTTTCGATAATCTTGGTCAGCTAACATTCTGTTTACCCCCAAAAGAGTAGCATTTGGATATTCCAAAAGTGCCAATATGGCATTATTTAAAATGTATTCCATTCTGGCTGACCAAACATCGGGCCAGATTTTTTTAAAAACCCCCATCAAACCAGCGGCAACTAAATGACGGTGCTCGGTTGGTACTTTTTCCATCACATTAAAAGCAATAGGATGGTCAATATCAGCCGGATTAAAATAAATCACGTCATTAATTCTATTTGGAGGGATGAAGTCCAATAATTTTTCAGCTGCCTCGCCATGAGGATCGATAAAAGCTACTCCTCGACCTGCCTGAATATCTTGAATTGCCATATTTTCCATCATCGCTGTCTTTCCCATTCCAGTTTTGCCAATAATGTAGATGTGCCGACGCCGGTCATCAGTTTTAACGCCAAAACGCCGTCTTTGATTACGAAAAGTTGTTTCAGCAAAATAAATTATTTCTTCTTGATTGTTCATGCTTATATTACTCAACTGATAGCTCTGATGGAGGACCTTTTTTAACTTCCACTCGAGGTACTCCCGGCACTGGCGCCACTCGCCAAGATGGAAAGTGAAAAAGAGAAGCTAATTCTTCAATATTTAAAATAAAAATTCCTTTATCTCCTTTAGTTCGGGGGAAAAGAAAATTCAGTCGTTCTCGATACTGTCTGAACAATATTCGACATCTTAGATAATGCCTGCGAGGACGAAACCAATTTAAAGGCAGAAACCAGGATTTATGAATTTTTGTTAAAGATGATCCCCAAGGAAATAAAGCATTAAGATTAACGGTGGCAAAACAATTAAAAAAGTTAAAGCCCAATCTAAAATTTGATTTAAAAAAAACATCTCTTTTACCTAAATAAATAAACCTAATACTACAAGAGAAAGCTGATTTTGAAATCTTATTTTCTATCCCCATCACTATATCTCTTTCTCCCGGAGTTAATTTCATTTCCGGAGGGATAATTTCCTCTTTTTTTTCTTCAACTCCAGGCGGTTTTCCGGTAATTAAAACCTCGGCTGCTTCTTGAAGAATTGGTTTTAGTTTTGGTTTTTCTGGTCTCCTTACTAGTTTATCCCTAATCGCTTCTCCTTCTTTCAAAAAATTATCATACGCTTTATTTTTGTCTGGTTCAGCCAGAGGAGTAGCTCTCATTTGAATCCAGAACTGCTCGCCCGGTTTTACCTTAGATAAACCCTCTAATAAATTAGCCATTGGGTCAACAATTTTTTCTGGTTCTTTTTCCTGTTCTGTTTCAAATTTTGGATAGGTTTTAATTGGATAGGGATTGGGTTTGGCTAATAAATAATCAGTTCCCCACATATCCCAATCTTTGTTTGGAATATCTTGAGGAACGTATTTTACGTAATCATCAACTTGAGTAATTTCAACTTCCGGATATTGAGAATAAATCGCCGCCTCTATTCCATCACGATAAACTTGGTGAAATCTGATAAAAAAATGAATTTTGCCGCCGATTGAGACGACATCAAAAGAAACTCCAGTTTGCAATTGACCGTCAATCCATTTTTCCCACCAATCGGCAGGATGATAAACCACTCCATGAATAGCTGCCATTACATTTTCCATTGCTCTAATCGGTTTTAAAACTTCTTTGGGGATTTTGATCTCAAGCATAATTGATTTATAGACTGTCTTTAGCCAGATTTCATTTCGCCACCAAAGCCAAAGAAACAAAAATGGCTTCCATAATATAAATGGTAAAATAACCCACCACCAGGTTTTAACAATTAGCAAAAAAGAGTTGAGATTTAAATAAAGAGAAGCCCAATCAATGGTCCCGACTAAATCTTTAAACATAAAAAAGATTTTATCCTGTTTAGAAATAAAAGATTTCTAACAGGGGTTAGAGAAAGTAATATTTTTGAAAATAATTGGCATCTTATGCTTCTCTAACGGGGTTTATCCAATATTTCCCTTGAGGATTTCTTAAAAAATAGTTTTTATTACTTAAATTTAGCGAGATAGTGTTTTCTTTAACTAATCTTTGAGATAAAACTTTCTTTAAAATTTCCTCTTTAGTTAAAGGCCTACTTTCATCCTTTAAGATTTTAAAAATGACATCCTTTACCTGACCGGGATAATAACCCCACTCTTTTAAAGCATAAATTCCTCGACCGACTAAGATAAACCTATTGTCTTTGATTAATTCATTATGAACGGTTTGAATTAAAGCCGGTTTCTCTAAACCAAGTTTTAATTGATTAATTTTCTCGGTTATTTCTTGGAAATGTAAAGGTTTTTGTTCTTTTTTAAAAAGAATGTAAACTTTATCTTTTATTCCTTTAGGATTTATTTCTGGCCAATCAACTAAACCAATTTCGCCAAATGGATTCTCTTTAATTTTTTTTGAAATTTCTAAAGAAGATATAATAAAACGAGAATCAATATTTTTCCCAAAAATAATTCTTAAATTTTTTAATTTAGTTTTTAAAAATTCTTCTTTTTTTAGGGGCTTTGATTCTTTTTTTAAGATATCTAAAGTTTTATTAATAATTTTTTGAGAAAAAGAGGCTAATTCTGATTTTATTGTCCAAAAAGGATAGAATTCTTTTACTTCTCTGTATCTTAAAAATGGTTCTCCTATAGTTAAAAGGAAAAAATTTTGAGGTTTGGTTTGACCTTTACCGAGATTTTCTAATAAAATATCTTCTCTTTTCAACCCGCCTTCCTTTTTAAAATAATCTTGGAAATAGTTAAAAACCGGGAGGGCAATTTTTAAAACCTCCGGTTTTTTAAGATATTGCATTCCACTTTCTTCAATCTGACGAACCCTTTCTCTGGTTACTCCATAGCTTTTACCAATACTCTCTAAAGTTTCCCTTTCTCCCCCTTTTAAACCAAAACGGCGCGAAATCACATCTTTGGCTTTTTCTGGCAAACCATTTAAAAGATTAGAACAAATTTTTTGATAGTTAAGTGGCATATTATATATTTATATCATTTTTATATTAATCTGTCAAACCCTAACAACTATCCCGCGATAACCCCTAGGTCTTCAATTGTCATAAGGTGTCATAAGGCGAGGCCGCCTATCGTCTTTTGTGTTTTGAATGCCAATTATTCGTCGAACGATAGGTGCGGGGTCAAATCGTTTTCCTTGGTTTTCCCCAAGTAACCAAAAGTGAAGCGGCAATGAAAATTGAAGAGTAAGCTCCACAGGTTATCCCGATAATTAGGGCCAAAGCAAAGTATTTTAAGGTTTGACCGCCAAAAAAGAAAATGGCAAAAAGAACGATTAAAACGGTTAAAACCGTATTAATTGATCTGCCAAGCGTTTGATTTAAGCTCCAATTTACAGTCTCTTCAAATGAGGGGGATGTTCTTTTTATAATATTCTCTCTAATCCTGTCAAAAATAATTATTGTATCATGAACTGAGTAACCAAGTATTGTTAAGAGGGCGGCAATAATTGGGATTGTGATTTCAATGTTGTAAAACTTTCCCAAAGCAGCAAAGATCCCCAAGGGAATTAAAATATCATGAAAAAGGGCGATTAAAGAAGCTATTCCGTATTTTAAAGAAGATACTGGCCGGGAAACCTTTCTAAAGGCAATGGCGATATAAAAAGTTATAGAAAGCAAAGCCAAGATTACGGCGACCTCTGTTTTTTGTTTTATTTCTTTGCCGATTGCCGGCCCAATACTTTCAAAACGCAGTTCTTGAACCTTGGAAAGGTCTTCAAGGTTTTTTAATATCTCTTGGTGTTGAATTTCAGTAACGTTCTTTAATCTCAAAATTACTCCTTTTTCTCCGGTTGGCTGAACGATAATTTCTCCCAACTGGAGACCTTCTAATTTGTTTTGAATCGCTGCGTTTTCCGGTCTCTGGTCAAAGTTCAGTTCAAGCATACTTCCACCCGTTAATTCAATACCGAATCTTAAACCGAAAATTATCATAGAAGCGATAGCTCCCACAATTAAAAGCCCGGAAAAAATATAATAAACTTTTGAATATTTTGTAAAAGGTATCTGCATTTTTATCTCCAAAACCACATTATTTTTTCTAATTTTGTATTAATAAAAAGCATTAATAAAATTCTTGTGATAAAGATTGCTGAAAACATGCTTAATAGAATTCCTATGCTCAAAGTTAATGCAAATCCTTTAATGAAACTAGTAGCCACGGTAAACAAAATAAGACAAACAATTAAAGAATTGAAATTACTGTCCCGAATAGAGGACCAGGCCCTTCTAAACCCTTCTTCAACTGATACAGAAAAACTCTTTCCCTGAGAAAGTTCCTCTCTCATTCTTGAGAAAATTAAAATATTAGCATCAACTGCCATTCCAATAGATAAAATAAAACCTGCGATTCCAGCTAAAGTAAGAGTAACTGGAATTGACTTGAATAAACTTAAAACCAAAACAACATAAATCCCTAAGGCTAAAGAGGCTAATATCCCCGGTAATCTATAAAAAATTATCATAAATAAAATTACCGCCAAGAATCCAAAAACACCTGCTTTTAAAGATTGCTCCAAAGAAATCTTCCCTAAAATTGGACCAACGGTTTGCTGAGAAATTAGTTTTATTGGAACTGGAAGAGCACCGGCATTTAAGTTTCTTGCCAATTCTTTGGCTTCTTCAACAGTAAATTTGCCAGTAATTTGAGCCTTACCTCCAGAAATTTTTTCTTGAACGACCGGAGCGGAAATGGGATTCTGGTCAATGTAGATTGCCAGTCGTTTACCAACATTTTTTGCAGTCAATTCTTCAAAAATTTTTGCTCCTTCATCATTGAATTCTAAAAGAACTAGGGATTGATAAGTGTTCTGATCAAAACCCAATTCAGCTTTTTTTAAATATCTTCCAGTTAAAGAGGTTGATTTAAAATAAGGGTCTTCCAGCCCTAACTGCCAGTCAGGAATCTTTTGGATTTCTTCTATAGTTTTTCCTTGTATCTCTTTTTGTTTATCTAAAATCTTTTGAGTTTCTTCTGAACTCCTCTCTTCTTTAAATTCTAAATAGGGGGTTTGACCAATCATTTTAATAGCTTCATTCACGTCTTTAATTCCAGCTAGCTCTACTATCAATCTTTCTTTTTGGACCTGGACTACCGGTTCTGTTACCCCAAAAAGATTAACTCTCCGCTCAATAACATCCCGCAGGCCTGACATTGCTTCACTTTTATCTTTTTCTTCAATTTGAGAAAGATCAGCTTCATAAACCAAATGAGAACCGCCCTGTAAATCCAATCCTAATTTAAAATCTTTTTTTGGAAATTTTGGTAAATTTAAAAACTGAGGATAAACAAAATTCCCGGCAAAAAAGGCCAAAATAAAAATTAAAATAATTGTTATATAAATTTTTCTTTTCGGCATTAATTAAATATAAAAAAATAATGTTTCAATGTCAAATCCAACTAGAAGGCAGGAGATACTTAAAGCGCACGATTGTACGTTTTAGGAATCAAATAAAAATTTTTAAAAACCGGCTAAAAGGGCAGAAACAATACCGACTAAAAATATTCCATCAAAAACTCCCGCTCCGCCGATAGATAAAAATCCTCCGTATTTTTGAACTTTTTCCAAATTTAAAAGATCGGCTCCTATCAAAATACCCAGAGTTCCGGCAATAAAAGCGCAGGGCGCGGCGAATCCAGGGGCTAAAATTAAAGCAAAAATGGCTGAAAAAATAGGTGGAATAAAAGTTGGCAAAGAAATACCAACACCGGGAATAACTCGAGCCAAAAATTTGGAAACGATGATCATCAAAAGGGTGGCTATCAAAATTGGTTTGATTTCAAAACCCGATTTCCAGCCAAAAAATAAAAAATAAAAAGAGAGTAAAATGGGAATGATTGCTCCGCCAAAATTAATGGCAATGCCTTGGACTTCAACTTTGGGAGTCCGCAAGAGTCCAAAAAATCGAGGTCGCTCCGTATAAACCAATTTCTTTTTTGTTAAAGGAATATTAATCGCTGACCCTATTAAAATCAGTAAAAGCAAAAATAATGTTATTTCGGGTGAAATTCCCAACTTTTCAAAGCCCAAAGTAATAACATTGAAATAGACCAATAAAAACAAAATTGGCAAAAATAAAATAAAAGCCAGAAAAATTAAAAAAGCAATCGGTAGAAAAAACATAAAAAGAGTCAACGATTCCAGGTCTCGTTGAGAATTAGCCGTATTTTGGGTAACAACACTTTTTATACTTCACCGGTTTGCCGGTTTGGGGATTGATTTTTCCGCAAGGGCAGGGATCGTTTCGGCCGGGTTTGTTTTTAAATTGAGGGGCAGAGGTAGAAGAGCTTGACTCCGGAGTTTTAGTTATTTTCGGAGCGAGAGATACCCTAAAGATAGTCTGGGCAATATTCGACTCAATTATCCCCAATAATCTTTGAAACATCTTATGGCCTTCGTTTTTGTATTCAACCAAAGGGTCTTGTTGACCATAAGCCCTCAATCTGACCGAATCTCTCAAAGATTCCATGTTCTCTAAATGTTCCATCCAAAGCATATCTAAAGTTCTTAAACTAATAATTTTTTCAATCTGGCGCATATTTTCTTCGCTAACTTCCTTTTCTTTCTTTTCGTAATCTTCTTTTGAGAAACCTACTTTCAATGCTATTTCTAAAACTTTCTCTCTTAATTCTTTTTCTGACAAAGAGAGAATTTCTTTTCTTTTCCGATAAATCGTATCCCGGTGTTTATTCAAAACATCATCATATTCTAAAACGTGTTTCCTTAAATCAAAATTAAATCCTTCAATTTTTGATTGGGAGTCTTCAATCACTTTTGAAATAAGGCCGGCTTCAATCGGCTGGTCTTCGGGGATCTTTAAAGCGTTCATTAAAGATTTTATTCTGTCTCCGCCAAAAATTCGCATTAAATCATCTTCCAAAGAAACAAAAAATTGGGAATAACCGGAATCTCCCTGACGGCCAGATCTCCCTCGAAGCTGGTTATCAATTCTCCTGGCTTCATGCCTTTCACTTCCGACAAGGTATAAACCGCCCAATTCAACAATTTTTTTTGCCTCTTCTGGATTTGACGGATTGCCGCCCAAAATAATATCCACTCCTCTACCTGCCATATTTGTGGCTATGGTTACTGCTCCCAATTTTCCTGCCTGAGCGATAATTTCTCCTTCTCTTTCGTGATGTTTAGCGTTTAAAATTCGATGGGGAATGCCTTCTCTTTCCAGTAATTTTCCCAAATATTCATTTTTTTCAATTGAGGTCGTGCCAACCAAAACCGGCTGACCGATTTTATTTCTTTCTTTTATTTCCCTGATTATTGCTGAAAATTTTCCTTCTATAGTTTTGTAAATTCTATCTGGCGCGTCCTGACGAATCATTGGTTTATTGGTCGGGATAATTACTACTTCTAACTTATAAACCTTATCAAATTCTTCGGCTGAAGTGGCGGCCGTTCCCGTCATTCCGGCTAATTTTTTGTACATTCTGAAATAATTTTGGAAGGTAATGGAGGCCAAAGTTAAACTTTCCGGCAAAACCTGAACTCCTTCTTTAGCTTCAATCGCCTGATGAAGGCCACCCGACCATCTTCTGCCTGGCATTAATCTGCCGGTAAATTCATCAACAATTATAACCTGACCGTCTTTCACCACGTAATCTTTGTCTCTTTTGAAAAGAGTTCCGGCTCTTAAGGACTGTTCCAAATGGTGCAGATATTTTATTCCCTTTTCTTCATAGATATTTTCCATTCCTAAGATCTTCTCAATTTTATTGATACCTGTTTCAGTCAAAGTCACGGCTCGCATTTTTTCATCAATTTCGTAATCGGTTTCTGAATTTAATTTTGGAATAATTCTGGCGAATTCTTGATACCATTTTGAACTCTCTGTATCGGGAGCGGAAATAATCAAAGGGGTTCTGGCTTCATCAATTAAAATTGAATCAACTTCATCAACGATAGCAAAGTTATAACCGCGCTGAACCTGTTGGGATAAATCGTAAACCATATTGTCTCTCAAATAATCAAAACCGAATTCATTATTGGTGCCGTAAGTAATATCGGCCGAATAAGCTTCTTTTCTTGAGCAAGGCCTTAAAAAATCTTCAATAACACGGAAAGAACCCAATTCGTCGCGAACTTTATCTTTCTCCGTGTCTGGTTTTTTGAAATCAGGGTCGTACAAAAAAGACTGCTCGTGATTTAAGCAACCTATGCTTAATCCTAAAGCATAATAAATTTGTCCCATCCAAACAGTATCGCGTCTTGCTAAGTAGTCATTAACTGTAACCAAATGGCATCCTTTACCTCCTAAAGTATTTAAATAAAGCGGCAAGGTGGCAGCCAAGGTTTTTCCTTCTCCAGTTTTCATTTCAGCTATTTTCCCTTCGTGTAAAACAATTCCGCCGATTAATTGAACATCAAAATGACGCTGTTTTAAAGTTCTTTTTGCCGCCTCCCTGACTAAAGCAAAGGCTTCGGGCAGAATATTATCCAAATTTTCTCCCTTGGTTAGTCTTTCTTTAAATTTCCGAGTCTTTTCTTTTAATCTCTCGCCAGAAAAACTCTCGAATTCTTTTTCGAGATTATTTATTTTCTCAATCGTCGGTTGAAGTTTTTTTATATACTTTTCGTTTGCGTCGCCAAAAATTTTAGTAATAATTGACATAATACCTTTTTATCCTATAATTTTCTTCAAAAAAAATAAAGAGGAGTTTTTCGTTCCTTTTTATTTAGCAAAAAGATGAGTAATTTATTATTTTTTTATCTTTTATTTTAAATATTTTGGCAAAATTCCCGAAGCAGAATGAATTTCTGGAGAATAATATTTTGTTTTTAACTTTAATTTTTTGTATCTTTTTTTAATCTTTTGAAAATTAATTTTTTCTAAATTGATTTTAGACGCTATTGTAAAACTGTATTCGCCTGTGCCGTAACAAGGAACACATGCTCTATATACTTTTACGTAAGGAAAAACATTTTTTAAATTATTAAAAATTTTTTTAACCTGGAAAAGTTGCTCAAGAAATGTTCCACTTTGCGTAATCATTATTCCATTTTTATTGAGAATATTATAAATATTTTGATAAAATTTTATTGAAAAAAGAAGGGCTGAAAGACCAGAAGGATCAGTTGAGTCAATGATTATTACATCAAATGAATTTGGTTTACATTTTTTAACAAATTTTATTCCGTCTTCAATAAATATTTTTGCTCTTTTGTCTCGAAAAGCTCCTTTTGAGACAAAGGGTAAATATTTCTTTGAAATTTCAATAACTTTTTTATCTATTTCCACTAAATCAATCTTTTCTGCGGGATGTTTTAGAACCTCTCTCAACGTTCCACCATCGCCACCTCCAATAATTAAAACTTTTTTAGGATTTGGGTGAGAAAATAAAGGCAGATTAGCCATCATTTCGTGATAAATAAATTCATCTCTTTCTGTAAGCTGAACTATTCCATCCAGTACCAACATCCGTCCATAAAAAGAAGTGTCAAAAATTTCAATTTTTTGATAAGGGCTTTTTAAAAAAAAAGTTTTCTTTTTTACTTTGAGAGAAAATTTATTATCACCTTTTTCACCAGGCAAAGTTTTCTCAGTAAACCAATAATCTTTTGTCATGATAGTTTTCCTCTTTTTATTTCTTTAATTTCAACTTTTTTTGGCTTAAATATCTTTTTTAAATATTCCAAAGCTCGATAAGGATTGGCTTTATTTCCGCAGGTGAAAATATCAATTGCTAAATAATTGAATTCCGGCCAACTGTGAATGGCAATGTGGCTTTCGGCCAATAAAACAATCCCCGTAATTCCCTTGGGATTGAATTTATGAATGGCTATTTCTAATGGAGAGTTTTTAGCTCTTTTTACTGCTCCAATTAAAATTTTTTTCAATTCCTTTTTATCCTCAACGGCTTTTCCAAACCAAAATTCAGCAATCAAATGAATACCGGCGTATTTTGCTTTTTGGGTTTTTATCGGTTGGATCCATTGAATGGACCTCTTTGTTTTTTTGACCATGGTTTTTCAATCGCTTTACCAAGCATATAATTTTTATTTTTTATGTGCTCAGCGGTTCTCAACAAGTTTTGTTGAGAAAAACAAAGAGTTAAACAAAAAAGCGATTGATATTATTTTTTATCTAATTAAAATTTGGCTTTTTACTTTTTTTGCTCCGAAAAATTTTTTTGTAAAATTTATAGCAATTTTGTGATTGAATGATTTACAAGAAAAAATATTAATAAAAGCTCTGTTCCAAAGTTCAGAAAAATGACCGGTAATGGAGCTTGATTCAATTAACTGAACTAAAGAATAACCGGCTGCATAATCACAATGCAGTGCAAACCTTTCTACAATCGGTTTACCATATTTTTTCATTTTTATTAAATCACAAATTTTATTGGAATATTCCAAAATCTTTTTCTTAGACCTTATAATTTTAGGATCACAATCATAAAGATCCAAAATCAATTCCTTTCCATAAATTTTTAATTTTTTTAATTTTGAATTTTGCATGTCAAAGAATATTCACTCTTCTTCACCTTCGCTTCTATAAATGGAAGCTCGGTTTTTGAATTTTATTTATATTCTCTCTTCCCCTATTTTCTATTTACGCCAAAATCGCGCGACGGGAAAGTGAAGCCCAAAAGACTATTAAAATATTTTTCATTTTCAAAAATTTTAGCAAATTTTTCAAAACCATTTAACTTTTTTTCAATATATTTTGTAAAACAGGCGTTAATTTAATATTGGTTGTTTTAATAAAAATTTTCATATCTCAAACATCGGCAAGAAATGTTCCTAAAGGTATTATTTAAGAATAACAAACTTAAACAAAATAAACAATCCCGCAAGTGTTTTTCGCTTTACGGGATTGGTTAGAAGATTTTACTTCTTCTTCTTTCTTTTCTTTGCCATTTCAAATTAAGCCCAAATACAGATTTTTTATTTACAACAACTGGATTTTTTCTTTTTCTTTGCCATAAATTATATTTGGGCAAATTATTTTTTAAAAATTTCTACAAATAGCCGACCAACTATTTGAAAAAAATTTAATTATTACTTTATTTTTTCACTTCAAGAAGGTTTGTCAAGTGTGGAAAACTATAAAAACCGAATTTCCTCTTCCAAAATGATTCCAAATTTCTTTTTTACTTGCTTTTTTATCAAATTTATCAATTTTTTAACATCTTTTGCCTTACCTTCTCCCAAATTGACAATGAAATTGGCGTGTTTTTCAGAAATTTTGACATTTCCAGTTCTTTTCCCTTTTAAATCACATTTTTCAATCAACCAACCGGCAGAAAAACCCTGTGGGTTTTTAAAAATACTGCCTGCCGAAGGTAAATTCAAGGGTTGAGTTTCTTTTTTATAATTTAAATATTCTCTCGTTTTTTTTCTAATTTCTTTTTTATTGCCTTTTTTAAATTGTAATTCAGCTGAGAGAATTACTAAATTTTTTTTGTGTTTAAAAATACTCTTTCTGTAACTGAATTTACAATCTTTGTTTTTAAAAATCTTTATTTTGAAATTTTCAGAATTTAAAACTTCTACAGTTTTTATAATATCCGCCATTGACTTTCCAAAAGCTCCGGCATTTCCAAAAACTGCTCCGCCAACCGTTCCTGGAATTCCTGTTGCCCACTCTAAACCTGTTAATGATTTTTCAACTGAAAGATTTACTAATTTACTTAGCGGTACTCCGGCTTCAGCACTCACTTTACAATTTTCAATGTGCGAAGAGAACTTCGTCCTCTTCTTTCGTCTCGTTCCGCTATCGCAAAACTCGACTTTCAATTTACAATTTTCAATTTTAAGAACCAATCCACTGAATCCTTTGTCTGAAACTAATAAATTACTCCCTCCTCCTAAAATAAAAAGGGGCAGTTTTAATTTTTTTGCCACTCCAATTGCTTTTATTAAATCTTTTTTTGTTTTAGCTACAAAAAAATATCGGGCCCTGCCGCCAATTCCAAAAGTAGTATAATCTCTCAATAATATATTTTTTTTGACTCCCGGTAAAAGTTTATTGATGGTCATTGTTGTATTTTAACATATTTTTGATATATTAAGATTGGGCCGGCGGATAGCACTCACTAAAGACTTAGAATTGGAGTTAACTCGTCGGCCCATCTAAAAACCCGTCCTTGGCGGGATTTTAGCTTTAAGAAAGCAAACAACCTCGCTTAAGAGAGGTTGTTCGCCGACTTTCGAATGGAGCCCTTTCGGGTCGCACTCACTGGTTTAATATTAGCAAATCTAAAAAATTCTGTCAAGCCTTCAATTAGTCTTTTTTAACAACGCCTGGCTGATAAGAAGGTATTAGTTCTTTTAATATAATTTTTATTTTTTCTTTTCGTTCATCGTAAGGTAATTTTAAATCACTAATAACTTTCTCTATTTTTTCAAGTCCAGAATATAATTGGTATTCATCAATGTTTGAAATTTTTGCTATAAAAATTTTTTGATTTTTTGTAGCTTCAGTTCCTTCTTCGACTGTTAAAATTTCTTCAAAGAATTTTTCTCCCGGCCGAGGTTCTGTATACTCAATTTTGATATCCTGCTCTGGCTCAAAGCCAGATCGCCTGATTAATTCTTTAGCTAAATCAATTATTCTAATTGGATTCCCCATATCTAAAACAAAAACTTCGCCACCCTGACCCATCGCTCCCGCCTGCATTACTAAAAGACAAGCTTCGCTTGTTACCATAAAATATCTTTTCATATCTTTGTGGGTAATTTTTACCGGCCCTCCTTTACTGATTTGTTCTTTGAAAATAGGTATCACACTTCCCCGACTGCCTAAAACATTGCCAAATCTTACTGAAATAAATTTAGTTCGCCCCCCACCAAAATTTGGTGGGGGGTTATTTAAATTTTGGCAAATCATCTCCCCTATCCTTTTGGTTGCTCCCATTACAGAGCTTGGATTTACTGCCTTGTCAGTAGAAATAAAAATGAATTTTTCCACACCAACATTTATAGATGCCTTAGCAATATTTTCCGTCCCAAAAATATTATTTTTTACTGCTTCTTCGGGATATTCTTCCATTAAAGGAACGTGTTTATAAGCAGCGGCATGAAAAACTATCTCAGGATAAAAATATTTAAAAAGCGATTCAATGTTTTCTTTATTTTGGATATCGGCTATTACTAATGTTGAAGATAATCCAGGAAAATTATTTTTTAATTCTTCTGAGATATTAAAAATTTCCGTTTCATCTTGGTCTAATAAAAAAAGCCATTGCGGATTAAATTTAGCTATCTGTCGGCAAAGCTCAGAACCTATTGAACCTGCCGCTCCAGTAACAAGAATTCTTTTTCCTTGAATAAAATTTTTAACTAATTTTTGGTCTAACGAAACTGGTTCTCTCCCCAACAAATCTTCCATTTTTATTTCTTCTAAAGATCCAAAAGAAGAAAATTTTTTAATTTTTTTTACTCCAGCTTTTAAACCTTCTTCTGCAGCTTTTTGTATTATCTGAGAACCTGCTAATGGTAAAGCGATAATCAAAGTTTCTGTTTTTTCTTCCTTTATAATTCTAGAAATATCATCGATTTTCCCCAAAACTCTTATCCCGTGGATTAATATTCCTTGTTTTGCGGGATTGTCATCAATAAAGCCTATTGGTAAATAGGGGCTATATCTTGAGTTTAAAACGTTCCTTAAAATTTGTTCTCCGGCATCTCCCGCTCCAACGATTAAAGTTCTCTCCTTTTCACCTTTTTTTACTCCCGGAAAGATTTGTAAATAAAGTCGTTTAGCAAAACGAATCCCTCCACAAAAAATAAAAATAAAAAAGTAACTAATAAAAAGGGTGGAACGAGGAAAACCAGAAAAAATTGCTTCGTCTCTTAAAATAAAAAAGGTGGCGGTTAAAAGTAAAAAACTTAAGCTGGTAGCTTTTATCAAAGATATTAACTCTGCCGCACTAACATAGATCCAGCTAAAATGATAGAGTCTTAAAAAATAAAAAATAGGAAGGGTAATCGCCAGAGTTAAAGATATAATTCCTGGAATATTTGAAAAATAACGAATGGGTATTTGGCCTTCAAATCTGACAGCAAAAGCCAAAAGCACAGATAAAGATGTTAAAATTGCATCTAAAAATAGAAAGATTATTAATCTTAAAAGAAATCTTTTTTCAATTGAAAATTTTTTGAATAAATTTTTCATATCTCGCCCCGTTAGAAATTTCTTATTTTCAATTTATTTCTTATATTTTGATTAATATTTCTAACGGGGTAAATAGAATTCTCTAACGCAGTTTATTACGTAATTTATTTGTTCATTAGTCAATTCTGGATACATTGGCAAAGAGATAACTTCTTTAGCTAATTTCTCACTATTTGGCAAATGAAATTTAGATAAATTAAGCCCCTTTTGCCAATGTGTGGGAATGGAGTCTTTAATTAAAGTTTCAACTCCTTTTTCTTTTAAAAATGCAAATAATTCATCTCTTTTTGGGGCTTTCAAAACATAGTTTTGATAAATATCGAAGTATCGAGAATCTGAATCCGGAGAAGGGGGAACTTTTACTTCTGGAATATTAGACAACCCTTCATTATAAATTTTGGCTATCTTCCTTCTTCTTTCAATCCATCTTGGCAAATATTTTAATTTTACACTTAAAATCGCTGCCTGAAGATTATCCAAACGGGAATTGAAACCAAAACAAACTATCTCGGTTTTAGTTTTTTGGCCATGATTTCTGAAAAGCCGAATTTTTTCAGCAATATTTTCATCATTTGTTACTACTGCTCCTCCATCACCAAGACAGCCTAAGACTTTTGCTGGATAAAAACTGAAGCAACCGGTCAAACCAAAAGTCCCTGCCATCTTATTTTTAAATTTTGCCCCCAGCGCCTGAGCCGCATCTTCAATAACAATCAATTTATGTTTTCTGGCAATTTTTATTATTTTCTCCATGTCGCACGTTCTTCCATTAAGATGAACTGGAATTATTGCTTTTGTCTTTTTAGAAATCGCCTTCTCTATTCTATCAATGTCCATCAAATAATCTCCTCCTACATCAACTAAAATAGGAGTGGCGCCAGCTTGTGAAATTACAGCAATGGAAGCGACAAAAGTATGAGAAACAGTAATAACCTCATCTCCTTTGCCGATGCCTGCCGCTTTCAAAGATAAAAACAAGGCGTCGGTGCCAGAATTTAAACCAATGGTATATTTTACTCCCAAAAATTTAGCTAAATTTTTTTCAAAATCTTCAACATCTTTTCTTAAAATCAAATCTCCTCTTTTTAAAATGCTTTTAATAGCTTTATCTATTTCTTTTTTAATAATTTTATATTGAAGAGGATAATTTACGAAGGGAACTTTGTACTTCATAAGATTTTTATAACTACTTTAATTATATTATTTTTGCTGTCTATCAGTAGTCGAATTTTCACTACCGGGCATATATTTTAGTATAGTGAATTTCAATAAAAAATCAACAATTGACAAAACTAATTAAATTAGATATTATATCGATATTAAATTGGAGGGATAGCAGTCCTTTAACATCTTTATCTCTCTGAAATCTAAAAGAAAGGAGAAGAAAGTGGCCTTAAAAAAAGCTTATTCGATTTGTGACCACGGAACAGCTGAACATCACGAAGATGGATATATTGCTCAATACCCACTTTACGCAGTAATTGATGGTCTTTCTGAACCTCATAGTTACAAAAATCCACTTAAACTATTTAATGGATTGAGTGGTGGAGAAATGATAGTGGAGGTAGTTAAAAAAGTTTTCAGCAGTATTTACCCTCAGCCCTCTCTGGAAGAATATGTCTTAATTATCAATAATATGATTCAAAGAGTCCTTGAGACCGAAGGATTTTCTATTAAAAACGCCGGTTTAATTCCGGGAGCCAGCTTTGTTTTCGCAAAGATAGAAGACACGGCAGTAAGAATCCTGCAAGGAGGCGACTGCCTGGCGGTTTGGCGTTTTGCTTCTGGTGAAATTGGCTTTATCCCTAATCAAGCTTACCGCCATGTCTCCCAAAACCTCCAGACTATCCACGAAATCTTGGCGAGAAATGAAGGGAACCGAAAAGAGATGTGGGTAGAGTTCTACCCTATACTTTCTCAGCGCCGTCAGCGAGATATTAATAATTCTACATTAGAAAGTGGCTATGCCGTCTTGAATGGTCAACCAAATGTAGTAAAGTGCTGGCAAAAAAGGGAAATACCAATAAGAGGACTTAACACCTTACTTCTTTTCTCAGATGGCTTTGTCCCTTATTATGAAACATCTGATGAAAAGATGGAGCAGTTAGCAGAGAGGTTGCTCAATGAATATAAAGATAGTGAATATAAAGATAAGGTGCTTACTCTTAAAGAAATGCTGGAAAGAAAGAGAAGAGAAAAATCCCGAAAGGGAAAACCTTCCTATATTAAACATGATGAAGCCACAGCTCTTATTCTGGAATTTGATAATTCAGAGGAACCAGAAAAGTTAATGGAAACAATAAAAGCCCTCCTTCTTGAAAAAAAGGAGGGTAATTTTTTT
>Ga0210057_1002100_pt1 | contig 28910 bp, 22 predicted proteins | sample CryGeyCG2114_010_2_FD_183968 | JGI IMG/M metagenome (GOLD analysis project Ga0210057, IMG submission 183968) | Groundwater microbial communities from aquifer - Crystal Geyser CG10_big_fil_rev_8/21/14_0.10 (SPAdes) (version 2) | ecosystem: Environmental > Aquatic > Deep subsurface > Groundwater ...
ATCGTTGTTCCAATAGGAAAAGATATATTTGAGTTAGCTTTTATGCCATTTGTTCTAGTGTTTGTTTGTTTCATGGTAGAACTTACAAACCTAGAACACTTATTTTTAATTAACTGTCAAACTTGGGTTACAATTCCTTTCTCATTAAATGTTAATTCTTCCAGTGAGTCTCGTGTAGTCATTAAATTATGAAATTCGGTCCATCTTATAATGTTTGTTATTCTCAAGTAAGTATCTTATTCTCTATTAAACTAACAAGTATTGAAATCATAAGAGAACAATAAAACTAATTGTTGTTATATTTTTAAATGACTTTCTGTTCAATTACCCATTTTAGAATTCAAACTACAACAACATTTATAACTCTTTCAAATTTAAACATATACATGAAACGAAGTATAATAGTACTCTTTACAATAATTCTCCTCTCAACACTAACTTTAGCACAACCGGAACTGTACAATATCAAACTTCTTGCAGTGCAGGAAGTCGGCGACCATTATGAAGGTAGTGACGCAGATTTGTACCTTGAGCTGAAAGAAGGAACGGGTAGAGTTTTCTTAGACACATTTCCCGTAACGAAAATGGACACACAAATATCAACACGGTTTGCAAAGGAAATTGCATGTAAACATTTTCATCTTGACTGTGCACAGTACGATTTTATCTATACTATCAAAGCAAAGTCAAACATTATAGGGGGACCAAGTGCAGGAGCGGCAATTGCAGCGTTAACAACGATTGCAGTCCTTGACTTAGACTATAATGATGATGTCACAATTACAGGAACTATAAATTCGGGAGGCATTGTAGGACCTGTTGGTGGAGTAAAAGAAAAGTTAGAAGCGGCATCAACTGCAGGACTTAGAAAAGTACTCGTCGCGTATGGTACCTCTCTCAGTGATAATGAAACTAACATTATTGAATATGGAAAAACAAACCTTAGTCTTGACGTTCAAGAAGTATCAGAACTTGACGAGGTGGTATTCTACCTTACAGGAATTAATCTTAATCATAAAGATGTTACCATTATAGAAAATAGTGAGTATACAACTATCATGAAAGGTCTTAAAAATGTTTTATGTAGTAGGATAGACAGTCTTGAACAAGAATTGAAAGACGAGGATATAACTCTCCCAGAGAATGTTCTGCAGGACATCCAGACACGAAAAGAACGCGCAGATAATGCAACAGAAAAGAATGATCTGTATTCGGCAGCAAGTTATTGTTTTGGAACGAATATAGAGTTGAAAAAAGAATATTATACTCGGAAAGAAATAACACAGGGAGAAATGAACATGTTATTTACTGTCCTTGAAAAGAAAGTTAATGCGTTAGAAACAAAAATCAATGAAGAACCTATTGAAACAATTACTGACTTGCAAACGTTTATGATTGTCAAGGAACGTATAAATGATGTTAGAGAACAAATTGCACTATTTGAAGAAAGAACAGGAACAGAATCATTCGAAGAAATGACATACATTTTAGCATACGCTGAAGAACGATTTTTTTCTGCTTTGTCATGGATGCAGTTTTTTACAATGGACGGGAAAGAGTTTATGTTTGACAAAGAAAATGTTAAAAATTCATGCATACAAAAGATATCTGAAGCTGAACAACGTCATCAATACATTGATCTGTTTATTTCGCCGGCATTAACATTGAATATTAAAGAAAAAATTGATATGGCGTACCAAGCACAAAACGAGAGTAAGTTTGCACTTTGTTTAATTACTGCATCGCAAGCAAAAGCGGATGCGAATGCTGTACTAAGTTCGTTAGGGTTACAGGAAGACACAATACTCCCATTTTTTGAAAGTAAACAACGAGCCGCGGAACGGGTCATCTCAGACAATAGTGCAGAAGGTATATTTCCAATATTAGGCTATTCATATTACCAGTATGCACAATCATTGCAAGAACAGGAACCCTATACTGCTCTTTTGTATATGGAATATGCGTTAGAAATGGGCGAGTTAAGCATGTATTTCCCTGAGAAAGTATCATTTTTAGAGCTCACTATGCTCACCATCCCGCAAGAATGGCTTTTTGGCGGACTTGGATTTGTTCTAGGAGTATTAATAACAACACTCATCTTTATATACAAGTTTGAACGTAAAACCAAACACAAAAAGTAAGTATAAAACCCCTGCCAATCACCGAAATGACTGGCTGGGGAAAAAGAGGTGATAGATGTTTACTACTCGTGAAGAGGGGTTTCTATTTAAATGTTTCGGTCATTTTAGTATTTTCAAGTGGTAAACATAGTTATAGCGATATTTATTTATAGTTGTGGACCATGATGTACAATATGAACTGGAAGTTATGCATTATACTTTTTTGTATTATGGTCCCATATGTGAGTGCTGCTACATTACAAGGTTCAGTTTACAACTCACTGTTAATGCTCGAAAATGACGTTTTAATCGGGATTAACAATCAAAAATATCTGTCAAAAGATGGCACATACTCGTTTGAATTACCCATTGGAGAGTATACTCTGACGGCACAGAAAGGATTTATTCAAACTGAAGAATATATAGCAATAACAGATGAAACGACACGTATTTATGATCTTTTTTTATTACCCTCTTTCGTTGAGGAAGATGCACTCTGGCAGGATACCGAGGAACAGTTCTTATTCTTTACAGAAGAAGTACCAGAAGAAGGATATCCTTTATGGAGATATATCATTACGGGATGTATTATCATATTCTTGCTTTGGAGATTTGGCAGAAAAAGGGTAAAGTATGGACCTTTACGAAAGTTTAGAAAAAACTTTGCACTTGAGAAAGCAAAAACGACAGAAGAACATAAAGAGGATATTGCGAGAGAACCACAATATATTGACGACGTAATACAAATTATACAAAAGCACGGCGGAAGGATAACACAGAAAGAGTTACGAAGAGAAATGTTACATTTATCGGAAGCAAAAATAAGTTTAATCGTAACAGAATTGGAACACAATGGAAAAGTTGAGAAAGTGAAGAAAGGCAGAGGAAATGTTATTTTGTTAAAATGAGTTCCCTATAACAATATTTTTAAATACCTCGATAATTCATTCTATTAATGAAATTTGAACAGTACATCCATGCGGAACTTGAACCAAAAATTCTAGAATATTGGAACGACCATAAAACTGTTGAAAAACTGAAAAAAAAGAACAAGTCTGGGAAACCGTTTACATTCTTACAAGGGCCGCCATACACGTCAGGTAAAGTACATTTGGGAACTGCATGGAACACGTCATTAAAAGATATGGCTCTCCGATACAAACGAAGTCGAGGCTTTGACGTTTGGGACAGAAACGGGTACGATGTTCACGGCTTGCCAACGGCACACAAAGTAATGGCAAAACACAAACTTAAAACGAAAGACGACATTGAAAAGTTTGGTCTTGGAAAGTTTATCAAAGAATGTATTGATTTCTGTATGACAATGGGCGACCAGATGACCAACGATTTCAAAAGGATGGGAGTCACCCTGGATTATACTGATTCGTACATGGCACTCACGAATGAGTATATGGAAGGCGAATGGTGGATGGTGCAACAAGCCTGGAAAAAAGAACGGTTATACCTTGGAGAAAAAGTTATGACGTGGTGCGGTGATTGTGAAACTGCAGTTGCGAAACATGAGTGTGAATATAAAGAATTGAGTGAAGATTCAATCTTTTTAAAATTTAAAGTTAAAGGAACAAAAAATGAATATTTAATTATTTGGACAACGACACCGTGGACAATTCCGTTCAACCTCGCAATCATGGTAAATCCTGAATTAGACTATGTTCGAGCACAGGTGGAAGATGATGTGTGGATTGTCGGGAAAGGATTAGTAGGACCATTGGTACAGTCTGTTGCTGGTAAGAAATTAAAAGTCCTTGAAGAGTTTAAAGGCAAAACGCTTGAAGGGATAGAATATGTACATCCGTGGGAACATGACATTCCTGCACATACAGAATTAAAGAAAGAACATCCAAACGTTCACACAGTAATTTTATCTGAACAATACGTTGACTTTTCTGCAGGATCAGGATTAGTACACTGTGCACCAGGATGCGGACCAGAAGATCAGGAAGTAGGAAAACAATATGATATTCCACCGTTTAATACACTTAATGAAAAGGGAGAATTCTCAAAAGAAACTGGGAAGTTTGCAGGATTGGTTGCAAAAAAGGACGACACAAAGTTTATCAAAGAACTTGAAAAGTCTGGCGCACTTATCGCAACAACAAAAGTTGAACATGAATATCCAACATGTTGGCGATGTCACAACCCAGTTATTTTCAAAACAACAAAACAATGGTTTTTCAAAATTGAAGATCTTAAAGATGCTATGATACAAGAGAATGCGAAAGTTCAGTGGACACCAAAAACAAACGCATTTGATTCATGGACATCAAACTTAAAAGATAATTCAATTACACGACAACGATATTGGGGAACGCCAGTTCCAATTTGGAAATGTACTACATGTGAAAATATTGACGTTATTGGTTCTATCAAAGAACTTAAAGAAAAAGCAGGTAAAGTTCCAGACAATTTACACAGGCCATGGATTGATTCTGTTACATGGCAATGTTCATGTAAAGGAACAATGAAACGTATTCTTGATATTCTTGATGTTTGGATTGATGCAGGCACGGCAGCATGGAATTGTTTTTATTATCCACAGCGTGAAGATTATCTTCAAAAATACTTCCCCGCAGATTTAATCCTGGAAGCCACCGAACAAGTACGGTTATGGTTCAGCATGGCATCAATCTGTTCACAATTAGGATTTGGAAAAAATTGTTACAAAAATGTGTACATGCATGGTATGCTTCGTGACATCGACGGTGAAAAGATGAGTAAATCTATTGGTAACATCATTGCTCCTGACGAAATGATTGAAAAACATGGTGCAGACGTGTTACGATATTATTTGTGCCAAACAAATGCTGGCCAGGATATACGATTCAGTTGGGACGAGGCAACATTACGAAGCAGGTACTTACAAATCTTGTGGAACGTCCATAAATTTTTAATTTCTATGGCACAAGAAAATGATATTAATCCGTTCAAACTTAAACCGAGAAAGATGTGTGTTGAAGAAGAGTACATCACATCAAAACTACATTCGACGATAAAGCAAGTTACAGCATTGTTTGATGCGTACCATCTTGACGAAACAATTCCTCTGTTAGAAGAACTCTTTTTAGAACTGAGCAGAACGTACATTCAACTTATTCGAGACAAAGCCGCATTGGGAACTGACAACGAAAAAAAGAGTGTACTGTATACGATTTCACATGTGTTGTTTGAATTCCTTAAAATGTTTAACATCATCTCGCCGTTTATTACCGAAGCAATATATCTTAACTTTAAAGACGAGTTTACATTAAAAGAAGAAAGTATAAGCCATTATGACTGGCCAACATACGACACAAAATATATTGACAAAAAACTTGAACAGAATATTGACATTGTAAAACAAATTATTCAAGCTGCGCTTAACGCACGGGAAAAAGCAAAGTTAGGATTGCGATGGCCAGTACAAGAAATTGTTGTTGCAAGTACAGATAAGAACGTTATACAAGCAGGTACAACGTTGAAAGATATAATTATACAACAAACAAACACAAAATCTGTTCGTATCCTTAACACCCTTCCAGGTGTTAAAGTTACAATACGGCCAGACTCTTCAAAGATAGGGCCCGTCTATGGTTCATTATCAAAAGAAATTATTGCAAGGGTACATACTGAAAAACCAGCAAAAATACTTCACAGTATTGAAAACGATGGGACGTACACATTTATGCTTGGAAAGGAAAAAATTGAAATTACAAAAGAAATGCTTGTTTTTGAACATGACGTTCCTCCGGGATATACAGAAGCCGTGATAAAGAACGGGTTTGTATATGTTAATTCCACACGAAATGATGAACTTGAAGCAGAAGGATTCTCTCGGGAAGTTATGCGGCATATTCAATCATCGCGAAAGAAAGCCGGGTTTCAAAAAACTGATGATATTGTTCTCCACATAAAATGTCGTGGTGCAATGAACGAAATGCTTGCTGTATGGAAAAAGTCTATTGCGGAAAAGGTTGGTGCAGCAACAATTGAAATTAGTGAAACTGACCCTTCAGGCAAATATCCGTTTTCTGGAGATTTTAAGGTAAAAGATGAAACGTTTTCGTTATGGTTTAAGAAAAAATAAGCTCGCCGTCGTAATATTTATATAACTGGAAGTAATCATATCATATACATGGGAGAAGATAAACTAAATCTTGTTACGTTACGATATACTGGACTTTTCGATTTTGACGGTTTGTACGCTGCAATTATCGACTGGGCAAAGAATTATGGGTATATGTGGCACGAAAAGGATTACAAACATAAAGTTCCCTCGCCGAGCGGAGCAGAACAGGAATGGATGTGGGAAATGACGAAGAATGTTACGGATTATATAAGTTACAAAATTATTTTTACTGTCCATTCATGGGACATAACTGAAATTCAAATTGATGTTGAAGGGAAGAAAAAGGATTTAACAAATGCACGACTGTACATTAAAATTCAGCCAAGTCTTATTTATGACTGGCAGAAAAGATTCAAAGGCCGGTTTGCGTCAAAGTTAGGAATATGGTACCAGAAACTGTGGAGAAAAGACTTTGAAAGTATTTACGGGGATCAGTTATATTACAGGGTGTGGAACTTACATGCAATCATGAAAAAGTATTTTGACTTGCAAACCAAGAAATACGCGTTCAAAGGATATTTGGGTGAGCATTAAGAAACGAAAGATTGAAAGTAAAAAGAAAAGAGTCTAATAACTTTTTCCAAAATAGAACCATACAGTCGCCTTTGCATCACATGCAAAACATTTTTTCCCTGTAACGGGTGGTTGTATAAACGGCGAGTTTAACGATTTGGCACCAGTTTTCTCTTTGAATTGTTCTTCACATTCTTGTGTACCACACCACGGTGCAAAAAGTATTTTTTTATTTTTTAATTGTTTTTCTGCATCTTTTATGGTTTTGACGTTAACAATACTTTCTTTCAACACTTTTTCTGCATTCTTTAACATACTTTCCTGCATTTTTTGCAGTAATGTTGTAACCTCTTTTTCAATAGTGGTAGTTGGAACTGCTTTCTTCTCGCCAGTATCCCGACGCACAACAATTACTTGTTTCTTCTCAACATCTTGAGGACCAACTTCTATCCGTAACGGTATTCCTTTCACCTCCCATTCATTAAATTTCCAGCCAGGAGAATATCCTTCACGATCATCAATATGAATAGAGAATCCATTCTTTTCAAACTTTTTCTTTACAGACTCTACCTCTTTCAACACTTGTGCTTTACTATCATCAAAGAAAATAGGAATGATAACAATCTGTGTTAATGCAAGCGAGGGAGGTAACACCAAACCCTTATCATCACCATGCATTCCAATTAAAACACCAATCATTCTTGTTGTAATAGCAAACGTGTTCTGCCACACATATTCTTTTGCACCATTTTTATCCGTAAATGTAATATCAAACACCTTTGCGAAATTCTGGCCGTCATGATGAAAGTCTGGCCCCTGAATAGCTTTACCGTTTGGCATAACAAATTCTAAAGAGTCAGTATAAAGTGCACCAGCAAACTTTTCCTTTTCAGATTTTCTTCCAATTAATGATGGAAGAGCTAACAACTCTCTGCACACAGTATCATAAATGCCCAGTATTTCTTTCTGTTCGGCTTCTGCCTCTTTTTTCGTTGCAAAACAAGTATGTCCTTCGTTCCATAAGAATTCTCTGCTTCGTAAGAATGGTGTAGGATGTTTAAATTCCCAGCGAACAACATTATTCCATTGATTTAATCGTAATGGAAGATCATTATAGGATCTAATCCATTTAGAGTACGAATCGTACATGATAGTTTCAGATGTTGGCCGGACAGCCAGGCGTTCACTCAGTTTTGAACCACCTGCATGTGTCACCCATGCAACTTCTGGCGAAAAACCTTTAACGTGTGTCTTTTCTTTCTGAAGGAAACTTTCTGGAATGAATAATGGAAAATATGCGTTTTGTATTCCAACAGCTTTGAATTTTGCATCCGTAACGTCTCTGATTTTTTCCCAAATAGCATACGATCCTGGCTTATACACGATACATCCCGATACTGCAGAATAATCTGCTAAATCTGCTTTTTGAATAACTTGTGTGTACCACTCAGAGAAATCGTCCGCTTTTTTTACAGTGATTCCTTTAATATCTTTCTTGGCCATGAATGTTGGAAGAATGAATGATTTTATAAAAGTTTGGCTGAAAGAGAGAAGTAGAGGAAGGGAGTTGCAAAAAATATATAAACAGAAGACGGCCATGGTAACTACTATGACAGAGCAAAATATTCTTAATGGTAGTGGTATTGTATATGGTTTACAAAATGCAGTTATGGCAGGGCATCCAGAAATGGATGTTCCAGCTCGAATCGCATCAAGATTTAATGGGAATAAATATGGTCGCCATGTAACGGCCCTCGCATTTGTTGATGGAACGCTATACGGAACCGAAAATCCAATCATAACCGTTCCAAGAGAATTCTTTAAGAGGTTTCTTTAATTTTTTTCATTTTCTCTCTTTTTCTTTTCCCAAAAACTTATATATTTTCAAATAATCTTACACCTAATGAAAAAAGGAAACAAAACAGTACTGTTCTTTGTATTAATAACGATAATTATCTTTACTGGTTGCCAAAAGATTCAACAACAGAGTATAACTAATAATGACATTCCCGCACAAGAAGAGGTAAATGAACAAATAACAGAAAGCCAACCGGTAGAAGAAAACAGCGCCAGTATTGTTACTCAAACGGAAAGAGAACAAGAAGAAACAGAAAATAACATTGAAGAAAAACTAAATCTTTGGCAGTACTTGGGAGAAGCTGGCTTCACACCAGATAGAGCAGCAACCCTTCCAAAATCGTATAACGGAGGTTACTCTGATGCCCGATCGTTAGATTTTATACTCTACAAAGGAACTCCATATATTGCATTTAAAGATGGATCTCAACTATCAGACCAAAATGATCCTGAATCTGGTAAGATTTCGGTTATGAAATATGCCGGTACTTGGGAATATGTTGGCCAACCTGGTTTTTCAACAGGAAGAACCCCTTGGATTTCTTTGTTTATCTATGATGACAAAGGTCAACCGGAAATTTATGTGGCATATGCAGATCGCTCATTAGATGATCAGGCTTTCGTGAAGAAATATTCTGGAAACAGTTGGATTAATGTTGGTTCACAACCAATAAAAGAACAAAGTGCTGCGTACCTTTCATTGTATGTAAATGAAGAGAATAACAAACCAGTTCCCTACATTTCATTCCAGGATGGAAATGAGGAAAATTCCTGCTATGGTTCCGTAGTACGTTATAAAAACAATAAGTGGGAGTTTGTTGGTGAAAGATCATTTACTACAGAGATAGTATATGACACTCAGGTTGCTGTTAACAATAATGGCATTATTTACTATACCGATCGTACATCATTATGGAAATATGAAGATAATTGGCAGCAAGTGGGAAGATTTAATGGAGTAAGGACTTCTATGTTGGTAGATGACGATATTGTCTATGTTGCTTTTGAAGACAATGAGCAGAATAATAAAGCCACAGTGATGAAATATCAAAATGGAGTTTTTGAAGCATTAGGCAAAGCTGGCTTCTCAGAAACAGCGATAGATTTTCCTTCAATCTTTATGTACCAACATGTTCCCTATATCGCTTTTAAAGAATTTGGAGAGTATGAACAGGGAAAAGCAACTGTTATGCGATTTGTAAATGGAAACTGGAAAACGGTTGGAACGAGGGGGTTCTCTCCGGATATAGTAAACCATGTTTCTTTAGCCATTGACAACAATAAAGTGTACGTGGCTTTCAAAGACGGATCGCAAAGAGATGCATCGTACACAGAAGGGTCAGGGAAAGCAAGTGTTATGTGGATGAAACTTAGTTAAGATATTTCCACAATGAATCAAACACGTGAGCAAATGTTTCTGCAAATACTGTACCTTTGATGAGGAATGATAGAGTTTAATTACATAAAAAAATAGCTAATCACTTAAACAAGAAAAAAAACAAAAATCTTGCCCGATGGATGTTACGGGGGTGGTGTAACAGAAACAGACGGGCAAGATCTTTGAACATGAAATGAAAGGTGCAAAAGCACCTTTATACTAACTCAATCCCAAGTTCCCGACTTAAAGACTGCGCTCTCTTTTCTGATTTTTTTTGGTCAACTTTGCCGAGTATCCATGGAGAGTTTACGCCCGTTATTATTGTCATAACAGTAAGTTTGCCCTTCATATCGTTGTCAACCCGTGCTCCCCAGATAACGTTTGCATCATCATCTAAAGATTCTGTAACCAATTCACCAATGTGAGATACTTCGTCAAGTGTCATGTCAGGTCCACCGGTAACGTGAATCAGTGCGCCTGTTGCACCTTCATAGTTGATATCTAATAAAGGATTGCTCAGTGCACCTTTTACCGCTTCTTCAACCCGATTATTGGTATCGGAACTTCCTACACCGATAGCAGCTACTCCGCCATTAGACATAATTGCTTTTACGTCTGCATAATCTAAGTTAACTAACGATGGAACGGCAATCGTTTCAACAATACCTTTAATCATTGTTGCAACAAGTTCGTTTGCAACAGCAAATGCTTGTTGAATTGGTAAGTTACCTGCGATTTGAACCAGTCTATTGTTATCAATCACAATAACTGTATCACATACTTGACGCAATTGTTGAAGACCAAACTCTGCTTTGTCACACCGTGCCCTTTCAATATTAAATGGCATTGTAACAGTTCCAATAACAATAGCTCCAGTATCTCGAGCAACTTGTGCTACGATTGGAGATGCTCCAGTTCCACTACCGCCACCCATACCAGCACATACAAATGCCATGTCAGATCCTCTAAGTGACTCTTTGATCATGTTCAAGGATTCCTGTGCTGCTTCTGCTCCTCGTGTTGGGAAGCCACCACATCCAAGTCCTCTTGTACAATCTTTTCCAATAAGGAACTTGTGATCTGCTCCAGTAATATCGAGATGTTGTTGATCAGTATTGGTTGCAATAATTTCTGCTCCTTTGATGCCTTTCTTGTAAAGCCATCCAACCATATTGTTTCCAGCTCCACCAACACCGATTACTTTGATGTTCGCTTGTCCTACAGTATCTATGTTTGCCACAGGCATGTTGCTTAACGCTTTTTCCACAATAAATTCCATTTTTAATACACCACCTTATTTTTTTGTTTTTAACCCTCTTAAGTATAGCCCCCGATATCCACTTTCAAGTATACAAAATGTTATATACTAGGACTACTCTTCTTTCCTTCAACCAAACAAACCAAAACCTAGTTAAAACCAAAACCTAAAGAAGTGTGTTGAACAAAAACCACTAGTACATCCTTTTAACCAAACCGATACGCAAACACCCAAACCGATTTTTAGTAATGTGTGTTCTATATATAAATATTTCTATTCGTAAGAATATACATCTTGAGTGCATTTAACACAAATTTAAGGAGAATCTTCTTTTGTTGTAACAATTTTTTCTTTCACTTTACCGACGACAGATTGTGCAGCACCATGTAATGACTGAGTTATGTTACCCGCTTTCCGTGCAAGAATCGTTGAGATATCAATCATGTACTTTGCAGGATCACGTGCTTTATTTCGCCACTTATGAAAATACACAACAGTTTCAAGAGGATATTTTGGCGGTTTTGGAGGAACTTCTTTCGAATATCCAACGGCAATAAGTGCCTGCGGCCGTATATCTTCGGGAATTTTACATAACGCTTTCACTTCTTCCTCGTCAAATGCTCCCACCCATGTTGTTCCTATACCAAGAGAATGTGCTTCCAATAACATATTTTGAATCGCTGCAGCGCAATTTTGGACAGTATAAAGACGTTCTCCGCGCATACCATAATATCGTTCACCTTTCTCAGGTTCAGCACATACGACGATTAAAACGCTTGCCATTGCAATATCATACTGTTCGTATGCAGCTTTTGCAAGAGCTTGCTTCTGTTCAGGCTCAAATATGACAATAAACTTCCAATTTTGGATATTTCCTGAACTTGGTGCATGCCGAGCAGCATCTAAAATACGAGAAACGTTCTCCCAAGAAACAAATTTTGGGAGGTAATGTTTAATTGTCCTTCGCGATTTAATGATATCGAGAATGTCACCCATTTTTGTAAGAGTAAGTTTTACGACTATTTATATTTAACCTTTTATAGCATTCCACTTTTGGAATAAAGAACCACATATGGAAGCAGATTCCAAAAAAGAAACAAATATAAATAAGATAATAATTGTTAACAGCTATGGTAAAGAAAGAAATGTTGTCAAAACTCATCGATGAGAAAAAAGCATCTATCCTACGAATCATTCTTAATTCAAAAGACGAAATGTACCTTAAAGAAATTGCAGAGAAAAGTCACGTACCTATAACGTCAACGTTTAGAATCCTTCAGGAACTTGTAGAAATTGATATCCTGACAAAACGAGAATGGAAAACGAGTAAAGTGTACGGATGTAAGGATACAGAAAAAACTGCGTTCCTTCGTGATTTGTTCCATGAAGAGTGTGACGGCGTGACAGAATTTATCAATGCCATAAATGATGTTACAGGAATCCAACATGCTATACTTCACGGTTCGCGGAAAAAGGGAAAAGCAAACATTTTGTTGATTGGAGATTCTATTGATGTTGATCCCATAGAAAACGCATGTAAACAACTTAGAGAGAAAGGGTTTGAGTTAAGTTACCTTACGCTTACAAAACAGCAATATGAACAGATGTCTACAATGGGCCTGTATTCTGGCGAAAAGGTTATATTAAAGTAAAGAATATCTATTTTAGAGTTGAATTAATTATTTAAATGGCAACGTGTTGTTATTATCTTTAATTAAGGAGTTTACATAATGACATTATTACATACTCGTGAAGCAGATGCTATTTATAGGAGTAAAGATAGTTTAGTGACGTATTTACGGTCTCAAGAGTGAGGAGATTCAGTTGATGTTGGAAAACATGCACAAAGAAAAGGAATTGTTGCACTGATGGTTTTAGATGGATTCGTTTTGCAGGGGTATTCTAGAACAACCGACACAGAATTTGATTCTGAAGGAGAGTTTAAAGGAACATATCAAAACAAGGTTCCTAAAATAATTGCGCGTGACGGAACAGACCATTTTGTGGAAGCAAACAACAGAATGAATAAACTTGAATCATTACTAACCCCAGACGTTCAAAGAGTAAGAGAAAAACCTCAATCAGAACAAGATTTGCATATAAAATCAGGAGAAGTTTGATAGCAGAAATGCAATATGTAGGAACTTCAACCAAAGCATACGAAAAAACATCTGACGCAATTGTAGAAGGTCAAAGGCTGGAAAATGACGACGTATTAATGGCAAGGTTGCATAAAGATTGGATTCGGCCCCTTGCAATCAACTGTGAGCGATACATAGAAGTAATATTAATGTTAGCACAGACGGCATTGCAAGAAAAAGGGTATAAAACAGAGTAAAAAAATAAAAAAGTAATTTTTTCTTTTATTATCCTTCCAAATTAACCATCTTATTCGTTGCAGTTATCAGTTTACCTGCAGCATCGTATAACTGTAAAGTTATTCCTACACTGCTTAAATCACCTGTCGTAACAGAACTGTACGAAAAGCCGCCAGGGACAATAGCGTACGAACTTGCGGACGTCTTTGACTTAATACTCTTGGAGCCAGAAGATAATGGGATTTTCTTTTCAATGTCACCATAGCCTTCTACCAGAAGGAGGAAGTAATCGGGTTCAACAGTTCCATCTTCCATATTTTTTATGGTATATGAAACCCCTTTTATTCTTCCCCACGTTTCTTTCCATTCTGTTTTTACTTCACCAATAGCTACAGAAACGCCGTTATATGTTGTTACAATTGGTTCATCAGTTGATTCAGTTGTGTCAGCAATTTCTTCAACAACAACTGCCCCCGTTATTCCAGAATCCACTCTAGCCGCCGTATCTTCACTAACGTCAACATTTTCTGTTGTACCTTCAGCATCTGAACTTCCTGAAAATAAACCGAAAAAGCTACCTAATGTTCCAGAAATGTCTGCGTTTTCTGTTGTTCCAACAGAATCAACGACACTAAGTCGTCCAACAAAGAATACCAAGACGAACAATAAAACGATACCACTCCATTTCAGAGTACTTCGCGGATTGAACTTAATAGTCATCTCTTTTTCAAGAAGTTTTGTTTTTTTTTGTTCAATCGCATGATCTTCCTCTTCAACTTCAGCCCGAACGGTTTTTTCTTCCCGCGTTCGTGCACTTAACTTTTCTTTCCAGAGATCTTCATACTCATTTGAAGAGTCAAAAATCGCTGAGTCTTTTGGACCTTCTTCCGAAAACCCTTTTTCCACATTTTTTTTATTTTCCATTTTTATATCACACCACAAATAGTATCATAGACGTTATTATGAGAATAAAACCAAGCCCAACACAAGGATATGCAATCTTCTCTCCAATGCTTAACCGCGGAAAATTTTGTAGTTTTGTCCCGACGAACGAAAAGAACGCACGTACTTTTTTGTTAATAATGTTCAACTTTTGTGTAAACCCTGATGTCACCTCTGCCATTATAAAAAGAGAAATAAACAGGAATATAAAAATGTTGTTGTTTGGAATAAGAAAGTACATAAAATCATTCTTTACTTACAGATTTTTCCTGTGGTTCTTCAGCAGGAACTTCTCCTAACGGAGACTTTCCAACTTTAACAACTTTCATGTTAATTTGATGAATAATCTTTGTAATGAGTTCACCACAAACAGTACGTCGTTTGACAAGACCTTTCTGTTTGTTTTTATTCCTATCCTTTCCGGAAAACCCAACACTTTTTCCTATAAGGATACGTTTTCGTGGTTGTTGTATACCCTTTCTCATTGGAAATCCACATTTGTCAGAACCGCCAGTTATAACAAATTCATATCCAGCAAATCCTATTGAATCACCAGAAACAGTTTCCCCGATACGTTTCTTAAGAAGAATATCCGCTTCAGGACTTGTAATTTCCTTTTGGTACGTCTTACCGTCCTGTGTACCAAATACAACTTTAAAGTCTACCATTTTTCAATACCTTCCCGAGACTTAAAGGCCTACCGACCCACATCTTATTGATGGTCTCAGCTATAATGCTCTTATTTTATGAATTTATTTATAAAATATTCTATTTGGTTTGCAACAAAGTATCAAATCAGCATTTTTGTCGAAGTTCAGCCAATTCTTTGTGCAACGAAGTATTTTCTTCCTTCAGACGTCCCAATTCTTTCAATTTGAACTCGTTAATCTGATTTCTGCCCGCGTCCCACTCTAACGGTTTAATCTTGCGTTCTAACAGAAACACTCTTTCTTGTAGTTCGATAATCTTTTCTTGGGACATATTATTCGATAAAGAAACAAACTATATAAACGTTTAGGGAGAAGAATGAGAAAAAAGACAAAATTGATTAATATTTATATTTACATGTTTCTCTTACTAAATTAGTAGAACCGATTCCTTTTATTGAATACTGTTTCCCTGAAGGAACATTTCTGGTACTTCCATCTGCATGAAGAGTAACGGGAACTTCGCAACCTTCAACCATTAAATCTATTGTTCCGGAAAGCACTTTGATTTTTTTTCTGCCTGAAGGAGAACCTTCATAGATTACTCCCTGTCGCAGACCTACTTTAGCGGTTACTTCCAAACCGCCAAAAAATAATCTATTACTTTCAACCTGAACTTTAGTTAAACCACAAGGATTTTTCTGACAAGCAGTTTCTAAAATATAATTAAGAGAAGGATATTGGCCCTCACATTCTTCAGGATCTCCAGATACATTGTCAAATACCACTCCATTTTTAGCAAGTTTTAATATACTTAAAAGTTTTTATTGATATATGCGTGAATTCCTCAAAAAGATAACGCCAAACAAAGGTTTACAAGAAAAGACCATCCTTAAAGTTGCATTGGTAGTCACTCTTCTCGGTTTAAGTTTTCTTTTTTTCTATGCAGAAGAGTTTACATTGGAAATCGTTGACCGTATTGATACGATTCCTGCTGAAGAAAAAGTACGCATTGCAGGAACAGTTACGCGCCTCAGCACATTTGAAAATGTTATCTTTATAGAAGTTGAAGGGCAACGAACAGAAACAATGGACATAATTGTTTTCAATGATGAAAATCTGTACATAAAAGAAGGAAGTTATGTTGACATAACGGGTGTCGTTGAAGAGTATGAAGGAAAAAAAGAAGTTATTGCAGAAAGTATTGAAGTGAAATAATCACATAGAATACCGTGCACCGCTAAGTTCAACGTATGCCCTTTCAATTTCTGTATCTGTCCAACTTGTTTGGTCATGTAACGCTTTCTTAATGTTCTCATCAGGTATTCTCATCGCTTTTTCTTTCGATATCCATTCTTTTAAGTCAGCAAAGTTAGACGCACTTGCATGTATGTGAATAAAATGGAGTACAAAAAGGACAATAATTCCAAGAAGTATAAATCCCGCTCCGCCAATAATGTAATATTTGTATTCTTCCCAGAGGGGAATTGTTGATCCGGAAACTGGTGGTTCTTGTTCCACATACGGTGGTCGTATCGTAGACGAGATTGACGATGGTACTGGACCAGAAGCATCTGCTGTACACAATTTCTGTAATTCTGGCTGTAATGATGTTACGCCGCAACTATGTTCATCTTCACATGTCCTATATTGTTGATTCGCGCTACACGATGACCATTCTGAACAGACCCATGACTGCGTACATTCTGCACAAGACTGGTTTTCTGTTCGTTGTGTTCTACATCTTCTCGTGTCGGTACATGTTTGTGTTTGTTGCAACGATGCGTTACAGTATGACCACGATGAACATGCCCAACTTGATCGACATAATCCCTCTGTACTTCCTGTGTTTGAACTTCCATCTTCTGTTCCGTCTTCTGTACTAATTTGTTTTGGTGTACAAATATTGTTTATACATTCTCTGTTTTCATCGGCACAGGGCATATCACTATCACATGTAACAGGAACTTCACACATGTTTGCAATGCATTGTTGTCCTTCTATACATTCATCATCTGAGGTACATGAAGGAACTTCTATAAAGCACGTTGAAGAACATCCATCATCATCAACTTTATTACCATCATCACATGCTTCGCCAGTATTAATCACAGAATTGCCACATATATTGTCTTCAATATTAATTTCTATAATACAAGCACCATTTTCACAACCGTTTTCACAACTTTCAGGAATATCTAAGTATCCTTCAGTACATGTTCGTAGCGCAGAATCTGAATAACATACATTGCCAGTGCATGGCGTTTCGCAAAGAAGATTAATACACACATCACCATCAGATGTACAATCTTCATCTGATTCGCATGATTCCTGTACAAAACATGCAAAGTTATTTACACAATCAGGATCGTCACAATCAACAAAGTCATCGTCATCATTATCTATGGTGTCTGTACAAATTTCAACCTCACATGCTGCATGATCAACACATTGAATATCATCACAATCTATAAATCCATCATCATCATCATCTATTTCGTTATCACATATTTCTGAAACAAGAGGAGGAGTAGGTTCGCCAAATTCGCTCCCTTCACAGAGTAGATAGGTTGCACAACTATCGTCATCACAATCTATTAAATCATTACCATCATTATCAATACCATCTTCGCATCGTTCAAGTCGTGAAATTGTTCTGTACAAAGTATCAACTTGTCTATGACTTTCTATAATATCATTAATAAGGGTACCATACTCGCTTAGCAATTGTCGTAACCCACATGGTGATGATGTAAAACTTTGGTAAAGTTCAGATTCTTCTTGTAATGTTGCAAGATAATTACCCATTAAGGTAAGTTGTGACAGTAACGAATCAATATATTTTGAATCTCGTGAACTAACTGCAATTTGAGTAAATTGATCGTTGAATGAATCAACTTCAGCTTGTAAGTCGTCTAATTTTTGTGTTAGTTGTGTTTGAATATTAATAGGACATTCAGTTAATTCAGTGATACAATCAATGTCTTCGTATGTATTTCCTGCATCTGACCAACCATCCTGATCATTATCAAAACCATCATCGCACGATGTTTCAATGGCTCGTACAAGAATCATTGTATTTCCAATTGATCGTGCAAGTTCTTGAGGTTCTTCTTCAAATTGTGGAATGCGAAATTCTGTAAACGTAAGGTTGTACCATCCTGGCCCTGGCGCTATAAAATGAAGAGTAGCAATATCAAACGACCCACTTTGTACTTGTTCAACGTCAAGCGTTGCGTATTCAAATGTTATTGTTTCTGTTTCATCATCACAACTTATTGTTTTAAAATAATCCCCCCATGGTAAACCTGACATTACTGCAGTGTCACAGGTTCCATCCACAACGAGATTCTTGTGTGTCATGACAAAACGGACAGCAGATGTATTTGTTCCTTCAGGAAGCATTGCTTTGATGGGTATAACAACATTTTCACCTGTAGACGTAGGTGTTTCCAGCGAAAATGGAATAACATTATCTTCCAAGAAAATACCTGCCTGTGCAGGCATCATCGCCTCTTCAGGTACATATTCAATCGCTTTCCCTACAAATGTATCTGAAAAGAAAAGAAGTAATGAAATTGCAATAACTAAAATTATTGTAATGATGGCTATGATGTACGGTTTCCGTATTTCACCACGTTCTGCAAGCGGATGAGGTTCCCAACTATGTGGTGGAAGTTTCTTGTACCGTTTTCCTACTTTTTTATGTTGTATCATATTAAGCTTTCAATATATTTGGATAAGTAATATGCAATTTTTGTCAGTTTAATAATTCGTGAATCTGTTGATTGAAGTGTTGTATACACGTTCTCAAGGAATACTTTATCATTTGCATTTTCTATGATGAGAACTTCAACAGGTTCGCCATTGAGATCTATTTGTTGTGCTGCAATGGTTTCAGTAAATGTTATTGTTGATTCTGAACAAGGAGAATAATCTGTCGTTGTTGGCCACCCATCATAGCAAGGTTGGACTTTGTCCATAAAATTTCCTGAGCCAGAATTGCCTAATGAGCGTGAGAAGTTTTCACTTGAAGGACACACAAAATCAGATTCAGTATTATCACAGAACATATTACTCTCAAAAATAGTATTAACACTCCGTTCAAGTTGAACCCCTTTCCTGTTACCAGAAAAGGTATTACCAGAAAATGTATTATTTGCACTAATATAATCTTCTCTTCCAGTCGTTCCCTCTGGCCTATCCCAAGAAACAAAGGCGCCCATAATAAATCCATGTACGTCACAATTCTTAATGGTAATGTTAGAGGCATATTCTAATGCGATTCCCACACCAAGATTTCCTGGTCCTTCAATGGAATGGCCGTTACAATCAATAATAATATTATCCGCAGTTGGTTCAAAACATCGCTTTTGAGTATTTAAATCAGTAATACTTAAATCTCGTGTTACCCTATATGTTGTTCCTTCTTCCCATCCGTTTTCAGGTGTACAACTTTCTAAAGGAGTGATGAAAAAATAATCATGTAACTCTTTTGAGATATTTTCTATCAAATCTTGCACTGATAACTCTTCTTGCAATATACCGCGCATCCACCCCATAAGATCTTTCTCACCATTTTCATCGTAATCTAAAACAATAACTTGTGTAAGCTCACCATCAATCCTTGCCCACCCATCTTCAATTGTACATGAATCACTGCAGCCGTCGCCATTGTCAATATTACTGTCGTCACATTCTTCATTTGATTCAGTAAAACCATTGCTACAAGTATCAGGGATAATTATAGAATTATTAAATTCGCTAACAAAAACATTCCTTTCCAAAACATTTATTCCTCGATTAAGGAAAGTGTTAACATTTAATCCAAAGAAATATTCTCCAGGTAAGATTCCATGTAGAGGAATCTCTAAAATTTGGAAAGTTTCACTTTTTTGTTCTTCATTTGTGTTTTTTAAAGAATAAAAAGTTGCTTCTTCATCCTGACAACTAAATCGTTGGAAACTCCATCTCAACATACTTTGCCGAGTAGTTAATTGACTACAGGATATTTCATCAGGTAAAGATATAGTTACGTTTATTTCGCCAACTTCTAACTGGCCAGTATTTGCTGAGATATTAAGTATAAAATTACCGTTATTTAAATCAATTTCACTTAAAAAAATCCCCATTGTTGCTTCGCAATCAGGATCAGTTAAATCAATCAGTTCATCCAAATCATTGTCTTGGCCATCATTACAAACCTCGCTGAAAGACCATTCACAACCGTCATTCCACAAATCATTCGCGTTCTCAAAACCGGTTTCACATTGGCAGGCATTATTTATCAACTGAGCGTTCGCTCCACAAGAAGTAACTTCACAAACATCCCCAACTCCGTTCTCGTTTATGTCAGATTGGTCAGCATTAGCTAAACGAGGACAATTGTCGTCTAAATAAGTAACTCCATCGTCATCTTCGTCCTCGCCTAAACAAAGACCATTTCCTGAGCCGAAACTATAACAAAAAGTTCCTGAAGGACAATTAATAGGTTCATTTTCAATAATTTGTTTTTCATGACAAGAGTATTGCACTAATTGTCCCGCCACACAGGTATCTAAAAGTCTGTATTGATCAGTAAATCCAGTTTCTTCTATGATTCTATTCCCTGTAACAATTCCCCGTATCATAAAATTATCTTCCATGTCTGTATCAGAACATTCCATTGGCAATTCACATTGTAAATCATAACCACAGATTGCATTATCAGGGCAAGCCGTTTCACCACAAAACTCTTTACAGATATCATTTACACATTGAGATCCGGGAGGACAAGCAAGTTCAGGAATACTATCGTCACATATTTCTTCAAGTAATAAACATGTATCACCCACAGGACTAGTCCCTTCACGATCTGTAAACAGACAGGGTGTTACACAAGATTGTTCTCGTAAATTATTTTGCCAACCGTGCCCTCCGCCCAACAATGAAAGGTCCGCACAACTTTCTGCAGGACCTCCTTCCTGTTCATTCAATTCGGAAATACATCTTCCCGCAATAGAACTAGGAAAATTGGGCAGCCACCGACAACCAGAAACTGCTTCGCAACCTTGACGAGCAGCAGAAGATTGTAAATCTGTAGTAAAGATTGGACAAGAAAACTCCCCACAAAGTGGACTACTACCACAACTAGTGTCTTCACAATCAGTAAATCCATCTTCATCATCATCTATTTCGTTATCGCATATTTCAACTAACTCTATCTCGCAGCCGTTTGACCAAAGAGCATCTGTATTCTCCCAGCCGGAATTGCATTGACATAACTGACCATCCCAAAAAGCATTAAGTCCACAAGCAACATCTGTTGCTTCCAAAAATTCGGCAATAAAACCACGACTTTCAATTCCTGTTATTTCTTCTCCAGCAGAAGTGATGTATCCAAAATCAGCCCTCGTTAGAGGGTAATTCTCCAGCGGTTCTTCTGCTACGAGAGTTATCGTCGCAATATTAAACAAACCATTCTGTAAGTTTTCTTGACAATCATTTGCAGAATATGTAGAAGAACATGTCAGAACAACACTGATAGTACTTTCTTGGGGATCACAAAAAATACCGCCCACTGAATTCCATCCATTCAGTTTTGGTTGCACTTTCAAACATTTCATTCCCACAGGTAAATTAATACTAAAAGCTAGGGAAGAGATTTCTGTTTGTCCCATGTTACCAAAAACTTCCATAGTAAAAGGAAGATTAAGTTCGACAGGAGAATATAACGGCATTAACCCAAAAATACTTTCAGAAAAAAGTATTGATGTGTCTCTACATTGCCCAAAATTGTAACAGTCAGAATCAAAACAATCTACTGTATAATCAAAATCATCGTCAAGACCATTTGTACAGACCTCTTCCGGTTTTGTAACAACAATTTCTTGGACAAGATTAAAAGTATCTCCCACCCCTGATTCACCTTGGATAACAATTTCTTGAATGGGTAAAATAAAAGTCCCTTCTTGACCAAGCGGCCTCATTGTTATTTCAGCAATAAGAATTTCTCCTTGTAATAACGACCTATCAAGCGGTTCTCTTTGCTCGTCAGGAACAAAAAATTCTACCGTCGCTGTAGTTTTACCGTTAGTAGAACTCATAACACAGTTTGTTGCGGGGAATTTCGTGAAAGCATCCTCCGTACCAACGTAAACTACTGGCAATTCACTACGAACATTCTCACAAGCAACGGGAAGTTCTGGTAAAGACTGCAGAATAATCCTTTTCGCATAATCCTCACCCAGATTTGCATAAACTTTAATGATAAAACTCTCCCCAAACACCACACTTTCCGGAGCTTCTACCCGAACACTAAAAAATTGTCCCTCTATAAATGTCGCCTGTCCCGCAACCGGTCCTTTAAACAATGGAAATATGAACAGAAATGCAAGAGCAAGAACTACAATACCTATACCTAACACTAACCATACTTTCTGGTTATCTACACCCATGAATTCTGTTCACCTATTTTTAAGAGAAAGAAGGACGTTTTTATTTATATAACTGTCGTTTTTAAAATTGAAAAAAAGTGGTTAAAAAAGAAGAGTAGTATAACTCTTAATACTGTGGTGGGTACTGATTTCCAGAACCGCTCTCGCTTTTAGAACGTGACCGAAGGAATAATATTAACACAAGTAGTGCAAGAAGTATTAACACTATACCACCAACATAGTACCATACAGAAACTCCTTGAGAAGCTTCCTCAAAACGTTCTGTTCCTGTAATTTCCCTTGTTGGAGGAACAACGGAAGGAGCTGCTGTTCCCGTTATAACGCCGCACACTTTTGTTTCTGCAGGTCGTGGAAATTGTGTTACGGAACTTACCGTCCCTATAGATAATTGTGTATCACAGTCGTCTGATTGTTGACATGTTCGTGTTTGTCGTCCGTTTGAACAAGAATTCCATACAGTACATTCCCATTCATAAACACATGCTGCAACTTGTTGTTGTTCAGCCGTATCATTAGCAACACTACACACTTGTTGTTCTGTTTTAGTTAATTCATCAGAATCACATTCATTAACATCCATACACAATTGCGTTTTTGTGTTATCAACACATGCTGACCATTCATCACAGTCCCACCGCTGATCACACGTAACGGGTGACGAAGAGATACTCAGATCGTGCCTTGTAACTCCCCATGGTTGATATAAGATAGTGTCTATGAGAGAATCGTCAACATAAAATGCAACCGTATCGCCTTCATCTCCTTGCACTCGCAAATAATTTCCTTCATCATACCCATACTTTCCCGTACAGGGATTTGTATCACACATGACAATAGAAATTAATGATGAATATTCAACACCATTCACGGACGCAACAACAGTTTGTGGAACGTCCATATCCATGTCCCATGTCACTCGACCATAAAACTGATGATGTTCAAGTGACGGAGGTTCTGCCGCGATGACCAATACAGGAATTATTAACATACACATGAAGACACATAATTTCAGTTTCATTCTACAAGCACCCAATACGCCTTACCAGGTTCCATCACGGTAACACCAGTTTCTTTGATATCATTATTTTTAATAACATGAACTTCAATAACTTCAAGTTCTGCAGGAACATCTAAATCGTCAATTGACATCCGTTCATAGCCAGGAATGCCAACAAGGTTCCAGTTTTCTTCCACAGAGACAAGTCTTTCAAAAGGACTAGTGCCATAATCGGCAAACACATCATTACATTCTTCTGTAAAGGAAAAGTTTCCAACACCTTCTTTCAATCTGATGTAATACCCTTTATCTTGTTTTAATGTATTAATATCTTGGACATACTGCCCAGGAATACGGCGCGCCCATTCTTGAATGTCTCCATCCCAGGAATAAATTCCTTCAACACTCGTTAAAAATTCATCAGTATTAAATATTGACCCACCAATATCGCATGGTGGAGAAAATGCTTGTAAGTCAAGACCGCCCGTAAATGTAAATGTTGTTTCGTACGTGTTATGTTCTTCAACCCACGATAAAATCATCCTAGGGAAGTTTGCTTCAGATAATGTTGCCACAACATTTCCTACAGAAAAGAAGAAGTCTTTTGTTGTAAGTACACCATTAACATCAGCAACAACTGTTACACGATAAATATTTTGAGCCGTTGGAGTAAACATTAAATTCATTGTAACAAAACCGTCACCAGTTTCGCTAACAGAAAATTCTTCCGTGGTAAGTTGAACATCATTGTTCCAGTGTGCAGTAACGTTTGCTCCTGCAACACTTTCAATTTTAACTAGACGTTCAACAGCTTCACCAGCAGGAACGTATGATAATAGCGTGTCAATTCGTGTTCCTTCAATATCAAGCAATGTAATAGTAGCAGATGTTGGCTCATCAAACACAATATTTCGTACAGTCATCACACCATTAACGTACGATAATTCAATATCAGGTACAATATCAAAGTCAAGATATAAACCACCACTACTTCGAAGATCGTTACCGAGAAGACCTTCAAGGAATGTTAATCCCTGTTGACTAATACTATACTTTACCATCGCAGGCCTGGTTGCATCATCAAGAGCAACAATTTCAATGTGATATTCCTTTTGAGAATCGGACTCTGATGGTGTTATTGCAATATCCCATATAGGCACAGACATTACAGTAACAGCTTCCGATTCAGCAATGTCAAGATCTAATGCGCCAACGGGAGGCGTTGTGTATGCCTGACCCGTCGATGCAGGTCTTAAAAACACTGCAAGAAGTACAATGATAACGATAAGTACTGCACCGATAAGTACGATGGGTATGATGTTTTCAACACCTTTCTTTGTAGTTTTTAGTTTCTGTTTCATTTTTGTATATGAAGTATAGTTTGTTCAACATCCACCACATCAATTGTTACAATATTTCCAGTTGAAAGTAAGATTCGTCGTTCTTCATTTTCAGGAAGCAGACCAAAATAAATTCTTTCAATTTCATCATTGAGTGTAACCTGTACAAATCCTTCAATATCGCTCGAAACGACAGACAAAGTATACACTGGACCGTTAAGTTCCGTTTGGAACATTTGGAACGTTTGTGTCGCTGAAACGTTAAATCCAACCGCGTTTAAAAGGTACTGTGGTAATGGTGTCATGACAAGATTAATTTTGAAATTTCCGTCAATTTCAACAAATTCTTTCTGGAAAAATAACATTCTCTTGTTGATGACAATTGTTCCATTTTCCGTACCTTCATACTGTGAACCAGTAGCGTGCATTTGTATTTCATTAAACGAACTTATACGCGGCAACTCAACAAGTTGGAATGAGTCTAATGTACTTGAACCACGTAACTCATACCATTTATCTTCTAAGAAGATTACGGGATTATGATTGTTTTGTAGATTATTGGCGACAGTTAACCAATCTTGTGTCTTTACTTTGTTATCAGAGAAATGAGTAAATTCATTGAATGTAAAAATATACCTAAACGTGACAACTTTCTGACCACCATCATTCCTGCCGTGATACTGAATGAGAATTCCATTAACATAATCAGATACTAATTCATCCCGTACGAGAGTTTTGCTATATACGCCACCTCTACATAACAGAACACTTTCAGTAAATGTTTGTGTGTACGCATTGTCACAGATTGTATATGTCTCAACGCCAACCTTAACAGTATTTAACGGTGTGAGTGTTGCAGAATATGTTTCTTGCGGCAAGAACGATTCCAGCAGACCCATCTGTGTCACTGAAGAAAATTGAATCTGGTTAAGATCATAATCTATCACAACTTGAATATCTCCAGCAGGAACATGGAACGTAACACCATCTGTATAACTTACAACTTTATCAGTATATACAATATCTTCCGTAAGTGAACGCAATGTAAGATATTGATAATCAAAGAATTGTAATTCTCCACCCACTGGCCCTTCATATCCTAACAAGAAATACGCACCATTAAAAGATAACGCAATTTCATTACCAGCAGTAAACGTGTCAATAAATTGGTCGTTGTAATCGTGAAAGTTACTTCCTAGATGAGATATATTGTAATATTGATACATGTTGGCCGTTTTAATTCGTGCACTTTCATGCACGACAGAACTAAAATAATAAAACAAGACATTATTGTTAATAATAGGTGTTTCTTTGGGGATATCAACATTTCCTTTCAAAGAATCTAATCTAAACCAGTTTACGTCACCATTGATGTCTCTCTCACTCACAGACAATATGCCAAATGCAGGACTAACAACATTAGCAGGTGCGTTAGAACTTACTGACCATGATAATTGGTTTTCCATGGTAACTTCAATGTCTGCAATTTGATTATTTGTTAAACCGCTTAATTTAAACGGTGGTGGTGGAACAGAAACGCTCTCAGGAGGATTGTAACTTCTTTCTAAAGTCATCCTTCCGTCAGGAATAGAGATGTACGCTTTCTTTTCATTACCAGATGCGGGATATGATTCGATAACAGATGTCGTATCTGCTGCTTGTGTATAACTTACTAAAGAAGTTGACGGCAATGATAACGGAGATGTTGCTGGATGTGTTAATAAATATAATGAGTTTTCAAACTCAACCGCTACTCGTCGGCTATTGACCATATTCTCAATGAATATCACATTGTCAAGATCAACCATTGTCCCACCAGCAGGAACGCTCACTAAATCAAAAATATATCCCTGCTTTCCGGACGTTGCATTATATTGGTACAAGAAACCAACTTCTTTTTCACCGAGCCCATATTTCAACAAAACGCCTTGCGGTAATGTAACAAGCGGCTCATCATTTAAACAAACCTGAAGCTCAAACACATCATTTTCATTATCACTTTGACACACAGTAATTTGTATAGATGCACCATCATCAACAAGCCTGATGGGGGATGTTTTGGAAAAACCAACTTCATATTCTTCTGTAAGAACATGGGGAATAACGTACGCTGCTGCGGCCTCTTCAGGTTCTGTAACAGAAATAAAGTAGCGACCATCTTGGAGAGAGATGGTTATAGCTCTACCAGCAAAAACTTCAAATTGGAACTGATACTCAGGTAATTGCTGTAAAGAGAATTGTTGTAAAGTAGGGATATGCGTTAATTGTAAGTTCTGTAAACTAAATTCTTGACCTTCATGCGACAGCAAGTAATATTCATCATCTAAAACCAGGCCAATTCTTTCGCCATCAGCTAACCCCGCAAAAACAGAAGAGGGAAAATTAGCATCTTCTTGGCTAAGATTTTTCAGTGTAACAACGCCTGTTCGGTCAGGTGTGGTTTGATCATAAATCAAAAGATAATCTACATTCCAGATAGTTGGCTTCTGATTAGTTGCGTGAAGAACATCCAAGGAAGGAACAAGAAGACCAAGAACCTCTATATTATCATCATTCTTCATAAAACAAGTTTGAAAATGCTCTGGCGTAGTCTGTCTGTCTTCTGAACAAGCATATAAAGATTGCTGGTCAATAGTCTTAGTACTGGCATCACCCACAGTTAACTTTACTTCCAAAAATTCTTTCATATCAAACTGATTGTTCCAAATATAGTTATCTGTAAGATCACAAAAATATCCCCACATATCCGAAGGCTCACCAATATTAGAAGCATTACAGGCCTGCCAAATAGAACCGTCACAGAAAGTACCCCTCCTTTCTGATAGTTCGTTTTCATTTTGTGAATTACATTCTAACCATAGATCTCTTGCCGCACAAGAAAACCGACCATCTGCAATAACTTCGTCTGCATTTTCTCCTAAATCACAATCATGCCATTGTATACCATCACAATAATATTTCTCTTCGTCCTCTAATAAACCAACCATCTCAGAAGTACAAGGGGTCCATTGGTCTTCTAAGCACAAGAATCTTCCACTTGCGGAAGAGCCAGGTTCTTCAAAGATGCCGGGATTAAGAGTATCATAACAATTTACCCACATACTAGGGCCGTAGATATTATTTACTGTATTCTCTGTACAAAGACGAGATGTACTGGTTGCAGTTGGTTTGATTACACTATTTAGAGAGTAACATCTAAAATTTTCAATAGGAACATTCGACCCGGATGCCTGCGCCCCAGGAGCTAAATCAGGACAATAGATTCCGCTGTTAACACAACAATAATCATTATCTGCCGTATTAATAGCTGAAGAAGTAGGTAATTTAGTGATTCTGCGTATTGGGTCTAAGCCGCTAGGACAAGATTCAAAGTTATAGCCCGTATTCTCTACTGCAACGGATTCTTCTTCCCAATAAAAACCAGTAGGAAAATCTCCAAATGCTCTCCCCACCACACCATCTTTAATAAAAGGATACAAAACAGCAACTGCAACCGCTAATATAACCAATCCAACCCATAACACAGTAAGATGTTTCTTATGTACAGAATGATGTTCTGGACTACGAGAAGGACGCTTTAATTTAGGAATATCTTTCATAACCATCAGTTCACTCTCTTTTATAGAGAAGAACTAATTTCTTTCCCTTTATATACTTTACTATTACAAGAAAAAAGAAAAATGCGCCACGGACCGGATTTGAACCGGCGATTCCCGAAGGAACAGGATGTTTGGTATTACAGGAGATCTGAAAGACAAATCAGCCTTTAGCAATCCTGCGCAATACCAGACTATGCGACCGTGGCATGAAACTAAATTGAATAACAGTTTTATTTAAACCTTACTACAAAAGACAGTGTAAACTTATCGGCAGGTTAATAAATAAGGACTTCTTTCTTCTTAATTAAGAGGTGAAAATATGTTTTACTGCAAACATTGCAAAACAAATTCTGCCGTGAAAGCTGGTCTTAGGAAAAAT
>Ga0210057_1002103_pt1 | contig 28894 bp, 32 predicted proteins | sample CryGeyCG2114_010_2_FD_183968 | JGI IMG/M metagenome (GOLD analysis project Ga0210057, IMG submission 183968) | Groundwater microbial communities from aquifer - Crystal Geyser CG10_big_fil_rev_8/21/14_0.10 (SPAdes) (version 2) | ecosystem: Environmental > Aquatic > Deep subsurface > Groundwater ...
AAGCAATGGGAGCGCTTGGAGCACTATTTTGTTAAACGACCATTCATTGATAATAAATCCTTAAGCGGTGAGATGCCGGCCATCATACCTAAACACCGGTTGATTGAAAGCTGGCGCAAGGAAATCGGCAGTTACTTTTACGCCACCCGGCACTTTATAAAGCGCCTGGCAGTACGGATGCTCAACAGTAAAAGAGCTAAGGTAACTACCGCTGTGGAGCATGTGCATTATGTGGCTGACCGAGGTGACCGCTACGCCTGGACGATCCGTGGCACCATAGAGTACATCCTGATTAAGACCACCAATGGCAACTGGAAGATAAGCCAAATGATTTTCCGCCTGCAGGACCAGGCTGTCCGCCCGGTCGGCGCTGCAGCTTAAAATACTTAACTTGTTAAGTAATTTTAGTCTTAAGCGCGTAGTTTACAGTTTTTAGTCTATAAACTATCAACTACAACCTATAAACTCCCTAACCTGTAACCTATTTTTGCGTTACAATAAGCGTAAGATTTATGCATATATTTATCAGAGGGAGGGTGAATCCCGTTAGAGTCCAAAAAAAGAATTTACCGTTTCACATTTCATATTTAACATTGATTGGTCATTTGTCATTTAACAAACAACGGAAAATGTTAAATGCTAAATCATTGAAAATTGAAAATCGTAAATTGTTAAGTGCCTCAGTGGGAGGCTTAAAGTGAACGTACTAGTTATTTACGCGCATCATGAACCGAGCTCTTTTACCTCGGCCATGAAAAACCTTGCGGTGGAAGTACTTAGTCACCAAGGCCATGCTGTGGTGATCAGCGATCTTTATGGCCAAGGCTTCAGCCCTGAGGCCCAAAAATGGGATTTTGTCACTACTACCGGTAATCACTTTAACTATATGCTTGAGCAAAAACATGCGGCTAGCCTTGACCTGGCCTTTTCACCAGATATTCTTGGCGAAATTCAAAAGCTACGGGTTGCCGACGTTGTTCTATTTGTAGCGCCGATATGGTGGTTTAGTGTACCGGCAATCTTAAAGGGCTGGTTTGACCGGGTTTTAGCCATGGGCGTAACTTGGGACGGGGGAAAAATATACGAGCGGGGGCTGATGCGAGGCAAACAAGCCATGCTGATAGGTTCGGCTGGCGGCCCTGCGAAGTACTACCAGGAAGATGGTAAACATCAGGCTACGGTCCAGCAGGTACTGCATCATATTAATCACGGTACTCTGGCTTTTTGCGGTTTTAACGTTCACGAGCCTTTCGTGGCCCTTAATGTGCTGGGTTCAGATACGGCCGCGCGCGCTAAGGCATTAACAGATTTACATTTTAGAATGCAGCACCTGATTGATAGCCCTCAGTGGCTTACCAAATACTAGGGTTTCGCATCGCAGTGACCTGCTTTCTGGCAACGCCAGAAACACCGCCACTCCTCTTGGCACATTACGGCGTCAGAGTCTCCGCCACTCCTTCACTGTATTACATATACAGCTCAGTCCGCTGCTTAACTCTTCCTTGTACTGTACTCAAGTGCAAAACCCTACTTCTTAAATAATTCGTGGAGGCGAACTAGCTCGTTAAACATTTTTTTCAAAGATTCGTTGGCTTTTTCATTGACTGGCTCTCCATTGTTTCCGAACGCTTCGGCAATCCGGGGGATATGAATAGCGTTGGCCACCTGTATCATGCCGAGTTCCGTAACAACTGGACGCAGCTGCTCTACGGCCCTGGCTCCGCCCGTGATCTGAGAGCTATAGCTTACAAAAGCCACGGGTTTATCGCCCCATTCCCGACCCACCCAGTCCAGAGCGTTTTTTAACACAGCCGGGTAACCATGATTATATTCAGGTGTTATCAGTATAAAACACTCCGCCTTCCCAATCCGGCTCGCCCAGGCCTCTCCTTCGGGATGGGTGTATTGCTGGCCAGTATCTCTCATTGTAAATGGGCTAAGCGGCTCGTCAAAGAAGGGAAGTTCCAGTGTCTGAGTGTCTACGAAGTCAATCTCAAAACGCCCATCTTCCTGGGCCTTAGTTCTTACCCATGTACCAATGATTTCACCCTTTCGGCCGTGCCGCGAACTGCCCAAAATTATCATTAGCTTCACAATTTACCTCCACGATATTTGTCACCCCAACCACCTTGCTGCATCTTAACCCATCATACGTTGGTTTGGGCTATAATATCAAAACAATGTGGCAACACAGGGAGGCCCAAAAGCGGTATTTGATAGCGGTAGGCTTACTCAGTGGTCTATGCTTGGGGCTTTTCTTTCTACGGATTGCTATGACCGGTACTGTACGGTACTGGTTTATTCCTGAAAACTTGGCATTGGCGTGGTTATCATTTGTATTTGCCTGGCTGTTGCTCATTGAGCTAAAAAAACGCCGTTGGGCTACCTGGCAAAACATTTCGCTTAGTATATTGTGGCTATTTTTTCTGCCCAACAGCTGGTATGTTTTGACCGATTTTGTGCATGTTGCCCCAACAGGGGAGATTAGTCAGGTCTATGACATTGTAATGATGTTTAGTTTAGTTATATGCGGTTTTATTTTGGGCTTTACTAGTTTATATATCTTTCATAAGCAGTTTTTAAAACGTTGGTCGGCCACTGTGAGCCATGGTGTGGTGGCAGGTATATTACTGCTATCCAGCTTTGCCATATATTTAGGGCGAGATTTGCGGTGGAGCACTTGGGACGTTGTGGCGAACCCAGGTGGCATAATCTTAGATGTCTCGGACAGGGTTATAGATCCGTTCGGCCATCCCAGAGCTATTAATGTTACTGGCCTCTTTTTTGTGTTACTTGGCAGTATTTACCTAGCTATCTGGATTCTGACAAGGCCCTACAAGCCCGGCAAGCCTACTAAATAGGCTTTGGCTGGTATTATTATCTATATGCCCGGTAGTGAGCTTTCGATATTATCCTGATAAAATCGGGATATAAGTTCCGCCTGGCGGGACGAATCGAAAGTCTACTACTGGGTGTGCAGGAGATATCATGGATGAACTAAAAGCCAATTTGAAAGCCGCGTGTAAAAAACTGTTCGGGGTTGATATTGAGCCGGAACTGACACGGCCCGAAGAAAAATTTGGCGATTACGCTACAAACCTTGCATTACAGCTAGGCAAACAACTTGGTAAAAATCCCAGACAAGTTGCCGAACAGCTGGCCCAACATGTGAGAGGTGAGACCTCTCACATGTTGGAAGTTAATGTGGCGGGGGAGGGCTTCATTAACTTCACCCTTACCGATGAAGTATTATCTCGAGCCGTTACCTCTGCTACTAAACTGTCCAAACCACTTGATGGTCAGGAAATTTTAGTGGAATTCGGTGATCCCAACCCCTTCAAGGAAATGCACATCGGCCACCTTTACAGCTATATCGTTGGTGACAGTATATCCAAACTCCTAGAAACTAGTGGTGCAACAGTTAGACGGTTGAGCTACCACGGAGATGTTGGCCTACACGTTGCCAGAGCTATCTTTGGCCTCCGCGAGTTGGAGAAAGAGAGTAAAGACCGCAACAAATCCCTGTCGGATATACCAGTTATTGAAAGAGAAAACTTTTTAGGGATTGCTTACGCATATGGAGCAGATAAGTACGAAAACGATCAAGTCTCTCGAAGAGAGATGGATGTGATCAATGTACATATTTATGACAAAGATGACCCTGAGATTAATGAACTTCACGAAAAAGGATGTGAGCTTAGCTTTAGCTACTTTGACAAAATACTTGACTTGTTAAGTATTCCTTATGACAAACGGTACCTAGAGAGTGATACGGCATCTATTGGGATTGAATTGGTACGAAAACACCACGGCACAGTCTTTAAAGAGAGCCACGGTGCAGTTATTTATGAAGGCGAAAGGGTTGGCTTGCATACGCGGGTATTTATTACTTCTACGGGTTTACCTACTTATGAAACTAAAGATCTAGGCTTGGTAACACTGAAAAATCGTGATTTTCCGGGCGCGCATCGCTCAATAGTTATAACTGCGCATGAGCAAAGTGAGTATTTTAAAGTTATGTTGGCTGCGTTATCTGAAATAGATACTAGTTTAGCCCAAAAAACTAGTCATTTATCACATGGGTTTTTAAGTCTTTCAACTGGTAAGATGAGCAGCCGCACAGGCAACGTGTACGCAGCTTTAACTTTAATCGAACAGGTTGAACAGTCTGTTAGAAAACAGTTTCCTAACTCTGACGCATCCGATAAAACAGATATAGCGGCTTTGAAATATGGTTGGCTTAAACATCGCCTGGGTTCGGATATTGTATTTAATATAGCTGAGGCGGTCAGCTTGGAAGGCAATAGCGGGCCATATTTACAGTATGCTCATGCGCGGGCTTGCAGTATCATTCAAAAAGCAGGAGTCACTGATGAGAAAGCTAAAATAGAAAGTTTTGAGCCAAAAGAACGAAGCTTGGCTCGAAAAATCAGCGAATACCCGGAGGTAGTTAAAAAAGCTACTGATGAGCTAATGCCGCACTACATCTGCACGTACCTATATGAGCTGGCCCAAACTTTTAACAGTTTTTATGAGAGCAATAGGATTATAGGCAACGAACGCCAAGGTCTAAGGCTTGGGCTTGTAAAAAACTACCAAGAAGTGTTAGAAAATGGCCTGGGCTTGCTTAATATAGCTGCGCCAGAGAGTATATAGGGTATATAATGAGCAAATTATGAGCAGATTGTCAGAAGGAGAAAAATTAATGAAAAAACCGTTGTACGGTTTTATGGAATTTATCCGCGAACAAGGAGTCGTGGGGCTTGCCGTTGGTCTAACTTTAGGTACAGCCGTAACCGTTTTTGTTAAGTCGATAGTGGACAATATAGTCAACCCGCTGATCGGCCTGGTGCTGCCAGGCAGCTCCAATTTGAATGACAAGTTCGTCTGTCTGGATAAAGTTGAAGGCGTTTGTACTAACAAACTATCATGGGGCGTAGTACTTAGCAGTTTAATAAGCTTCTTGACCATTGCTGCTATTGTCTATTTTGTAGTTCACGGCTTAAGGTTGGATAGGCTAGATAAGAAAAAAGAAGATAAGAAGTAGTAGCGGCTATGAACCCCGATACCAAACAAAAGTATTGGTTTAGAGCCCGCCGCTACGGCTGGGGCTGGACGCCAGCTACTTGGCAAGCGTGGGTTTTGCTATTAGTTTATGTACTTGTCTTGGCTGCCTCGGCTATTTTGCTTTTATCTGGCAATAAGGATAAATCTACCAATTTTGTCGGTGTAGTTGCCTTTATTTTGATTACGCTCAGCGCTACGCTTTTGTTAATCGGTATATCCATGAGAAAGGGCGAGAAGCCCGGATGGAACTGGGGTGATAAAAAAGAGAAGTCTTAAACTATGGGTAAACAACTGACTGAACAAGAGTGGAAAAAGCGTCTGACCCCCGAACAGTACAAGATTTTGCGCGAGCAGGGCACAGAAGCACCGTTTAGTGGTAAGTTTTTAAAAAATAAAGAAACTGGCATGTATACCTGCGCGGCTTGCGGTGCTAAATTGTTCAAAAGCGGCCATAAATTTGACTCCGGCACCGGCTGGCCGAGCTTTTATGATGTGTTTTCCTCAGATGCGGTAAAACTTACCGAAGACAACAGATACGGCATGCGCCGGGTCGAGGTTGCTTGCGCCAACTGTGGCAGCCATCTGGGCCACGTATTCAACGATGCTCCGAATCAGCCGACCGGCATGCGTTTTTGCATAAACTCAACTTGCTTGGGTTTTATGCCAAAGGACAAAAATGATAAGCCATAAGCAAGTAGAAGAATATTTGCTTGGCATGCCCGATGCCAAACTCGATTATCCTTTTGGCGAGGAAGTAGCAGTCTACAAAGTTATGAGAGGACGAGCTGTGAGAGGTGAGACCTCTCACAAAACCTCTCACAAGAGTGAGGGGAAAATATTCGCGCTGGTAGCTGAAAAATCCGAGCCGGTTCGTATCAGCCTAAAATGCGACCCGCTGCTTGCCGAAACTCTGCGCGAAAAGTACGAAACGGTCATGCCTGGCTACCACCTAAATAAAAAACATTGGAATACGATTGTTCTGAGCGGCCAACTGAACTGGGAAGAAGTCCAGGCCCTAGTCCGTCTTAGTTATGATTTGGTTACTGGGCAGCAGACAACAGCGGTGAATTTAGTATAGTTTCGGTGCTGCTGATGGCATTATCCAGGATAACTTTGGCATTTTTGCCAGCGACTTTATGGGTGCTTTGAAGCTGGCTCAAGTAACTATTTAATTGGTCTTTTAAATATTTGGCGTATGTACTATCCAGGTTGTTGTTCTGGGTAGCGGCCTGTATTTTGTCGTCGCTGGTTTTATCGAGGTAAAGCGTTAAGTCTTTAACACCAACCTTGGTGCCATTAGTGGCTAGGTAATTGCTTAGGCTGCTTTGCTCGCTGGACAGGGCGGCCTCGGTAGTGGCAATTAGGGAGAGGGTGTCCGTATTTTTTGTCAGTGGCTTAACTATGTCACTTACTCTTACAATTTCCTGCGAACGGGACATTAGCTCTATGTATTTCTGGCTGTCATTACTCCCGCGGCCAACAATAACGGCAATAATAATCACCAGAACAAGTACAATAACACCGCCAACAAGTAAAAGCATCGGCTTGGGCATATTGGGCAGTTTGAAGGGCCCGCGTTTGGGCTTAGGTGGGTCCTTGTAAATAAAGTCGTAGCTAGGATTCGGTGATATAGGCGCGATAGGCCCAGAGTTTTGCGGCTGCATAAGCACTATGATAGCAGAGCAAAGCTCTTAAGCTGTAACCTGTCACCTGTAACCTATATACTGAAGTTATGGATGCGGTTGCGGAGGTAAAAGCCAGGCTAAATATAGAGGACGTCATTGGCGAATACGTCCAGCTTAAGCGCGCCGGTCGGAACTTCAAAGGTCTCAGTCCTTTTACCAGCGAAAAAACCGCCAGTTTTGTAGTTAGCCCCGAAAAGCAGATATGGCATGACTTTTCATCAGGTAAGGGCGGCGATATTTTTAGCTTTGTTATGGAGGTCGAAGGCCTAGAATTTAAAGCTACGCTTGAGATGCTGGCCCGTAAAGCCGGCGTGGAGCTGGAGCAATTCCAGGGTAAAAATAGCAGTGGTAACACCGAGCGCAAAAAACGGGCTTTAGAGGTGCTAGAACTAGCCACGAGGTTTTATCAAAAACAACTGACAGTTAACAAGTCGGCGCTTACATATTTGCTAAAAACCCGCGGCTTTACTAAACAGACATTGCTTGATTGGCATCTGGGCTACGCCCCGCAAACTGCCCACGCCCTAACTGATTTTTTGACCAAACATGGTTTTACGACAGACGAAATGAAACGCGCTGGTCTAGTTGTGCAACGCTATTCTGGCGCCAGCGATATGTTCCGCGGCCGAATTATGATCCCGCTATGCGACAGCCGCGGCACGGTGATTGGCTTCACCGCTCGCCTGCTGGATGTGAAAGGTGAGACCTCTCACAATGATAGCCCGAAATACATCAATACTCCGCAAACCGCGGTTTACGACAAGAGCCGCCAGGTATATGGGCTGCACCTAGCCAAAGAAGCAATCCGCAAAACTGGTTTTGTGGTGGTGGCAGAGGGCAACCTGGATGTTATCAGTAGCCACCAGGCCGGGATAACCAACGTGGTAGCCAGCGCCGGCACAGCCATGACAGAGCAGCACTTACGCGAACTTAAACGTTTTACTGGCGATATCCGCTTGAGTTTCGACTCTGATAGGGCCGGCATAAATGCTACCGAACGAGTAATCCCGCTGGCCCAAAAAACAGAGGTAAATTTGCGCATCATAACTATCAAAGATGCCAAAGACCCCGACGAGCTGGTCAGAAAAGACCCCAAAGCTTGGCAGCAGGCCATCGAAGACGCCAAATACGCGCTTGATTGGCTGGTAGAGCGCTACCAAGCCGAACTAGATTTAAAAACCGCGTCCGGTAAAAAGGCTTTTACCGATGCGTTGCTACTTAGTGTCCGGCGCTTGCGCGACCAAGTAGAACAAGAACATTATCTAAAGCACATCGCCAAGCTGACCGATTCCAGCTACGAGGCCGTGCGCTCCAAAATGGAATCTAGTGCCTCGAATGATATTACGCCGCGCCGCAAAATACCCAAAAACCAGCCCAACACTAGTCGCTCAGAGCTGGAGTACCAAAGGCTACAAGATCACTTTTTAGCAATGGTTTTAATGCAGCCAAAACTGCGTGACTTGCTTGGCGATTGCCAGCAATCGTTCTTTAGCGGAGGTCCGCCAAGGGAGGTCTTTAAATTTTTAAAGAAAAACCCGGATTTTCTTGTTTCTGGCGCAACCTCTATAGCCACCTCTTTGCAAGGAGTCAGCGATTATGTTAAAATTATAACATTACAGTTTGAGGAGCTTTATAAAAGCTTGGCAGTCGCCGATTTAGGCCAGGAAGCCGTGAAACTCAAACGCCGCTTAATAAGCGATTATGTTAAAACTCAAAAACACCGCTTGGCAATCACCATGGACCAGACCAACGACGAAAAAGAACTAGCCGATCTTATGGGTAAAGCCAACAAACTCAACGACCTCATTAAAATAATTAAATCCGTTCCAGAAGGTGAGTAGATATTTTATGCCAACCAAGAAGAAACAAGTAGTTAAACAAGAGTCGACCAAAACTTTTGATAAACAGCTAAAGCAGCTAGTAATAAAAGGCAAGAAGACAGGTAAAATCGACCAACGAGATATTTTTAAGCTTATCCCAGATACGCCGACCAATATTGACGTTTTGGACTACCTGTACGCTCAACTAGCTGAAGCGGAAGTTGAGATAGTTCTAGCAACTGAGCCTGACCCAAAAGACTTTAGCGACGATTGGACCCTGGAAGAGGGTGAAGAGCTGATACCCGACGATAAGGCCTACATGGATGATATCGCCGACGATTCAGTAAGGCTTTACCTGCGCGAAATCGGTAAAGTACCTCTTTTGACCGCGCCGGAAGAGCTGGCTTTGGCTCAAAAAGTAGTATCCGGCGACAAGCGCGCCAAAGACGCCATGGCCGAGGCCAACATGCGGCTGGTTGTCAGTATCGCTAAACGCTACGTTGGCCGTGGGCTCGACCTTTTGGACCTCATCCAGGAAGGTAATACCGGCTTACTGCGCGCTGTAGAAAAGTTTGACCCGGACCGCGGTTTTAAATTCAGTACCTACGCCACTTGGTGGATCCGCCAGGCTATCACCCGCGCCATTGCCGACCAAGCCCGCACCATCCGTATCCCGGTGCACATGGTAGAAACTATAAATAAGTTGCTCAGAACCCAGCGTCGCCTAACCCAGGAGCTTAACCGCGAGCCAACCAACGACGAAATTGCCGCCGCTATGGAGATGGACGTGGACAAAGTAGAGCACATCATGAAAATCAAGCAGGATATTTCCAGCCTTGATGCCAGTGTTCGTGACGATGACGAAGACAGCGTGCTGGGTGACTTCATAGAAGACGAAGACAGCAAAACTCCTACAGAATCGGCCTCAGAGCAGCTGCTTAAAGAGCAAGTCAAACAGATCCTGGGTACCCTAACAGAGCGCGAGCAGAAGATATTAAAATTGCGCTTTGGGCTAGAAGACGGTAAAAGCCACACGCTTGAAGAGGTAGGTCAAGAATTCAGCGTCACTCGCGAGCGTATCCGCCAAATAGAGGCCAAGGCACTGGCCAAACTAAGAAAGCACAAAGACACCCGCCGCCTGCACGAATACTTACAATAAAGTTGAGAGCGTAACCATGAAAGATGCCGAAGCAGCACCAACCCCAGTAGAACAAGATGATATAGGGCAGGTAGCTCACGATGTCGGGCTTACTGCTCTTGGTTTGCGCAGGGAAGATCAGTTTGATCAACCCGATGCTGTAGACGAACCGATCCCTGAACTCAATCTAACCCCTGGAGCTGGCGACCCACTTGATGCCCTGTCTAAATTTTATAGAGACATCACCCGCGTACCTTTACTCACAGAAAAACAAGAGATTGAGCTGGCTAAGAGAATCGAAGAAGGTGATTCATCGGCTCTAAATCACTTGATTCAGTCGAACCTACGTTTAGTAGTAAGTATCGCTAAGCCCCATGTTGGGCATGGCCTTGATCTTTTGGACCTTATCCAGGAGGGCACATTTGGCCTTACCAGGGCAGCTGAATTGTTTGATTACCGAAAGGGCTATAAGTTCAGCACTTACGCCACATGGTGGATTCGACAATCGGTCACAAGAGGAATTGCCGATCAGGGTAGAACTATACGTATCCCCGTACACATTACAGAAGTTATAGGTAAAATAAAGAAGACACAAAGAAAACTTTCTCAAGATTTTGGCCGTGAGCCTACTACTGAAGAAGTGGCCATGAGTGTGGGTATGGATGCCGAGCGTGTCTCATTGCTACTACAGAGGTCTAGGCCCGCAATTTCACTTGAAACACCTAAAAATGACGAGGGGTTAGAGCTTAAAGATATTATTCCTGACCCGCGGCAAAATGTTTGGCGCGAGCTAGAATCAACACTGCTAAAAGAGGATACCATGGATTTGCTGGCGAGGTTAGACCCAGAAAGCCGTGATGTGGTGGTTCGGCGGTATGGTCTAAATGGTGAACCGTCTGAAACATTGGATAACATATCTAGAACTTACGGGGTATCACGCGAACATATCCACAAAATTGAAGACACTGCGCTAACGAGGTTAGAAGAAATAATCAACACCAGCCCAGGTCTAAGAGCAGCCTTTGTCGATGAAGAGTAGTAATCGCCAAACAACCTGTATTAAATCGGATACAATAAATCCGTGAACATTATTGGAATTGGCGGAACTGATGGATCGGGAAAGGACACTGTTGGACAGCTGCTGGCAGAGAAACATGGCTATCTATTCTTAACAGTTACTGATCTTCTGCGCGAAGAAGCCAAAAAGCGCAATTTGCCTATGGAAAGGCAATCGTACCGTCAGATCAGCGCCGAGTGGCGGCGCTATCATGGCATGGCGGTGTTAATTGACTATGCGTTGCAGAAATTCAAATCACTCAAAGAAAAATATCAAGGTTTGGTCGTAGCCAGCTTACGTCATCCGGCTGAAGCGGATCGTATACACAGGTTGGGAGGCGAAGTTGTGTGGGTAGATGCTGATCCTAGAGTACGTTACGATCGAATTACCAGCCGTAACAGAGGCACGGAAGATCATATCACATATGAAGAATTTGTTGCGGAAGAGCAGGCCCAGATGCAGCATAGCGGCGACCAAGCAACCTTGAATCTAAGCTCCGTTAGAGCCAAGACCGACATTTTTTTAACCAATAACGGCAACGACATAGAAAAATTCAAAGACGCAGCCGAAAAAGCCCTTTCAGGTTTATTGAAATAAACAGCTGTGTATACGTAATCGCCCTATTTTGCAGTCTTGTAGGCAATAAGGTCTTGTATGCCTTCTTCAAGCGTTGTTAATGGCCGCTTCAATATTTTTTTCATTTTCGTTACATCGGGATTTCGGCGGGTCATATCACCTTCTTTCAAAGGGGGTAAATGAACTATTTTTGATTTGGATTTGGTTGCCTGAATAATTTTTTTTGCCAACTCATTGATGGTAATTTCTGTATCACTGCCAATATTTATTACCTTGTCTACAGTAGCCTTATCTGTAATAGCATTAATTGTTGCTTCAATGTTATCTTTAATATAGCAAAACGTTCGCGTCTGCGTGCCGTTACCGTATACCGTTATATCTCGACCAGACAGGGCAGCTTCTAAAAATTTCGATATAACAAAATCAGAACTTTGGCGCGGGCCGTATGTATTAAAAAAACGGAAAATAGTATATCCCAAGCCATATTCATGCTTATAGGAGCGCAAGAACGCCTCTCCAACATTTTTTACTACAGCGTAAGGTAATCGTGAATTGAGTGGGGTTCTTTCCTCGTGTTGCTTTAATTCAACAGGTTCACCATACACTTCTGAGGATGAGGCGAAAAATACACGCTTAACGTTTATCGTTTTTGATAAGTCTAAGATATTTCGTATGCCGTCAAGGTCCCGGAGTACTTTGACGGGGTTTTGCAATGTGCGCTGCACGCCTACGATGGCTGCGTAGTGAAAGACGTAATCAAAACCACAGGTATAGAACACCCCTGATATCTCGCTAAACCTGGTGGTATCAGCTTTAATAAACTTTACATTCGGGCACTGAGTTATGTGCTCAATACGGCCCGTGGATAGGTTGTCTACTATTGTGATAGAGTTGTCTGCATTTTCTGACAGTTTTTCCGCTAAATTACTACCAATAAAACCGGCTCCTCCGGTGATCAAGAATCTAGACACAATACTTCCTTTCTCCGCTTCCCTAAACACAACTTAATGGACTCTGTTTGTTTTATATGAGGATCCAAGGAGTGCATAAATACACCTTTCCCCACCGTAAATTTCCTATTAGTATGTACTATACATGCTGTAATCATAAAAGTTAAACTACAAGGGTGCGAAGGTGCGAATTTTTAGCCATCGTTTTTTTCCATCTCACTTCCTTGCATTTATAGAATAAAGAAACTAGAATTCTCAGCTAGATGAAGGCTATTGGGCTTCCACTAGGTATTAGTTTCACGTTTTGGTTTATTATTGGAATTTTAAGATACCTGACCCAGAAGGTTTCGAACCTTAAAAAAAGAGACAAAGTAGGACCCTACACCGCTTCAGATATTGCGGTTATTTTACCAGCCCACAATGAGGAAAAAGTGATCAGAAGCTCAATTCAATACCTAAAATTGAGCCTGGACAAAAGCCAAATTTATGTGGTTTCCGATGGATCAAACGATAAAACCTATCGGAGGGCGAAAATAGAAGGCTGTCATGTTTCCAAGCTTAATCCAGGAAGGGGCAAAGCTAAAGCTTTGGTTTATCTTTTAGCAAAGTATAAGTTATTTAAAAGATACAAATTAATCTTCATCGTTGATGCGGATACTAAAATTGACTCCGGTTTTGTACCAAGGGCCCTAAAACTTTTTGAAGAACCTAACATTGTTGCAGTTTTTGGTAGTGCAAAAATCTTTTGGCCGCAACATATCATTCCATCTTGGAAATATTATCTTATCTCCTACCGGGAAAGATTAAATAGGACGTTGCAATATTTTTTAGTTTATGGCATGACTTGGAAATATACTAACACCACCTTTGTAATTCCAGGCTTTGCCACTATCTATAGATCTGAAATTCTAAAAAAACTCGAGATAGATACACCCAATCTTTTAATTGAGGATTTTAACCTTGCATTCCAGGTACACAAAAGACGGTTGGGTAAGATCGGCTACTCGCCATCAATGATTGGCTGGGATCAACACCCTGACAATCTATCTGATTACTGGAAACAGGTCAAAAGGTGGAATATTGGCTTTTTCCAGACTATCAAAAAAAATAAGATTTGGCCCTCTTTTTTTTGGCTTTCATTATTAGTTTTTAGCGTAGAAGTTTTTTTAAACTCCATTTTTATGTTATTTCTGCCGTTTATAATTCTGCTCCTTTCGTTTAGGTATCTTTCGGGGCTCGATCCGGCTTTTGCGGGCTATTACGAAGTCTTTAAAAACACTGAGCCTTTTGGGCATCTAGACCTAACAATGATTCTAATTACAATTTTTCTACTCGATTATATTTCGACAGTAATCATCGGTCTCATCAATAAAAAACCACAATTCATCTTTTATGGTCTATTTTTCTTTTTTATGCACTATGTTACTTCTTTAATTTTAATAAGTTCATTTATTCCTGGTTTTTTTGGAAAATCTGATGGCAGATGGACTTCACCAAAAAGAAGGGAAGAGTAGTTATTTAAATTGTTTTATTTCAGCCCAAATGTTTGGATCTTCTTCTCCTAATCTCCAAAAAGAAACTCCCCCTAACCCGGCATCTTGAGCCAATTTCATCTTTTGCTCCACGCTTCTTGAACCTTCGAACCAGACTTGATGAACTTGACCTTGATTGTTATAGGTAAAGTGGGAAGATTTTAACTGTTCATCCCACTCTAAATTTAAACGAAACTGCGCCAATAGATTTTGGGTATCTTGATAAGTTAAGTCCGTAGCTGGGTTATTACTGCCCTCAGTCCAATCGTAGCCATACAACGGAATACCCAGGAATATTTTTTGTAAGGGAATATTTTTTGCTTTTAGGTAAGTGATAATTTTGTTAACCCATGGGTATGAAGCTATTGGCCCGGGGCCGCTGTCATTTTCGTGCTCACCGTAAGCCATAACCGCTAGATAGTCTGCGGACTCTGAAAGGTTTTTAACGTCTTGGAAGTAATATCGTTTTTCTGAATTAGAATCGGTTACCGGGTGGATAGCCACATTTAAGAGCTTACCTCTTTGATGTAAACTTGCAGCTAGCTGTTTGATGAAAGAAGAGAAGTTATCTCTTTGGCTAGGCGCGACTTCTTCATAGTCAATGCTTACGCCATCAAAAGGTAATCTGGAGAAAATATTTAATATATCTTCAATATGTTTTGCGCGGCTATTATTATCTTTGATGACCTCCTCAACTCTTTTTGAGTCCCAATTATCACCCGCCCGTTCACCCAGATTAGTAAGAGTAAAAAAAGCTTTGATATTATTTTGGTGCGCAAGGGTTAGAATCGAAGGATTTTCTAGGGCATAGGTATACTTTGTGGCTTTGCCATTTGAATCAATGTAATACCAAAACAGCGCAACTTGGTTGAGATTGGAAACGTTTTCGGCGAAAGATTGAGTGGCTTTTTGCTGATCCCAGTAGGGAATAGAGCCTCTGATAAGCAGTGAGTTTTTAGGTAGTTGTGGACTAGTTTCGTGTGGTGGTTCGGGTTTCGGCCTAGCCATATATAAACCGGTCGTAAGCGTTACTAATAAAATTAATATTATAATTGGAATTTTCAAATTACCTATACCGGATTATCCTTTCAAAATTGATCTTGCTTCATCTGTAGAGACATTCATTAGTAGGTCAATAATCGACAAATTTGGAGCAAAACCATTTTTTTTCATAAATAGTTGTGGATACTGGGGACACTTCCAATCTTGTACCACAGTCTTGATGCCATGCTGATCAAAAAGTTTATCGTCCATATATGCAGCTACTGCTGTGCCACCACAGAAGTCTTCGGTTGCTCCTACCTCCTTGATTAATCCGATAATCTTTTTGTTAGCCGAAGCCTGAGCACTATTTATGTAAAATTGGCTTTGGCTAGCAAGTTTGATGCTTTTTAATCTAAAAAAAGGCTGTTTTTTTAAAAGGCCATCAATACTTTTGAAAGTTACACTGCTATCTAGCACTTCATCTGACTCCATCAACCTACCGATCACCCATAAAATAGTTTTAAGGTTTAGCTCGGCTAAAGATTGGTGATTCTTTGAAATGATCTTCTCTAATTGAGAATAAATGATATCGAAATAAGGAGCTTTAGCATAGGCATAGCGAATAGTTTTAAGATGTTTTTCGCGCCATGAGAGATCCGGGGTTGTCTTAGTTTGATAAATTAATTTTTGCCCAGCATGCTCTATTGCCACATTGAGTAAATAGGTGCCACTGTCTATTTTAATAGGAGTATGAGCCTGATAAGAAGGCCCGTTGTGCCCCTTAGGGTATTTATGTTTTCCGACAAACTGTACCTCATCCCTGACCATAAACACATCGGCGTTCAGGATTCTGTTGAAATAGTGCAACCTAGGGAAATATTGGGGCTGGATGCCCGAATATCTTAGTGCGGTAGACGATACTGACTGAGTGTTTGGTGACAAAAATATTACCCTCTGGATATCGGCGTTAAAATCTTGTGGATAAAATAGCTCTCGGCATAATCAGTGCCAGCATGGATGCCCAATATTCTGGCTATTTTTTCGATTGCCTCGGGCGATCTCTGATGCCCATTTTCCCTAACTTGTGAGACGTAAAGGCTTAAGGCCTTAACTTTAGCTGCTAAGTCTTTCTTACTGAGCTCAAGGTAAAAATTATGGTTGGGAGAGTAAGGTTCAGCCCAGCCAGCAGTTATGACTGAGCGATACCCCAATATTACATTTGGGCTGTGTTTATCGTCTATAGGCATCGGTCGAGTGGCAGCAAATACCGCTCGCGCACAGGCAATATGGTCTTGGTTATAATCATCACTTTGGGTGGTAGCTAAAATGGTTGGCTTTATCTTTTGAATATATTTTTCGATAAGGGAAATTAAAGTGAGTTGAGGAACCTTATCAAGCTTTAGATGGTACTCGTTTCCTTCTAAAGCAATTTCATAATCATCAAACCTTAAAAACTTTGCCACTTCATGTATTTCTTCGACCCTTTGTGTAAGGGTTGATTTTCCTTTTGGTGAGTAATCCTTGGTGTCACCAACTGTCAGAAATAGAATAAAAACAGTACCATTATTGTCCTTAGTTCTTTTTATTAGACCACCACAACCCAAGACTTCATCGTCAGGGTGTGGAGCTATTACTAAAAGTCTCTCTTGCTTAAGGTTAAGCATCTTTAACCCGATTAATTTTAATGCTAAATGTGTAACTTACGTTACTTGAGCTTGTGATTAAATTTGTTTGTTTTCTACGAGGATCCAAGCAGCGCATAAATACACCTTTCACCCACCGTAAATTTCCTATCAATATGTACTATAGCACGCTGTAATCATAAAAGTTATACTACAAAGGCGCGAATTTTTAGCCCATTTTGGTGCGTCATCTGATGCGGAGCAGGAAACACTTAACTAGCTTGCCCGTCATTAAAACCTGATCGAAGAAGAGAGTGAATAACTCTAATTCGTAACGTCAAGTTTTTAGTGCTGGGGTATTTGTAAGTTTGAGTAGTAGCAAATATAACAGTGTTGACAAAAGTATCCTATTCATTGTGCTTATGCTAGTTATATAATAAAAATACCAATAAATAGGGGGGTGGGGTTATGTTAGGTATCAAAAAATTTAGTCCGGTAGCTCGTTCTATCGGAACCGTTGGTGCTGTGGTTGCGTTAGCCGGCGGGGTAACGTTCGCGGCTCTAACGAGTAATTCTGTAGTTTTAGCAGATAGCCAATTTTCAACAGGAACGGCAAGTTTGAAAATCTGGGACGGGGACTCATATGAGTTTTCTGCACCTGGTTTTAACTTCACTAATGTAGTACCGGGAACAGAAACAAGTGCATTTACATTCTGGCTCAAAAATGACGGCACTACAGATCTAAATGTGTCAGCTGAAGGTGCTAATCAGGTCTTCACTAACATTTCTGATCCGGACAAAGTGGATCTAAAATTTACAAATATAACTGCCGGGGGATCGCCGGTTACCTATTCGGTTCAAGATCTAACAACGGGCGGCGTTGACCCGATGCCGGGCGACACGCTAAACCCAAATGAGGAAAATCAATATAGTGTTACCGTAAATGTCGACCCAACTACAGTATCGGGCTCTTCGGCCAGCATGACTAGTTTTGACCTGACGTTTACTGGGGTACAACCTTAGCTAAACTAAAAAATAAGAAACATTACGCATGATTAAGCGTAGCCTAAGTGTGATAATCGCACTGATGGTCGTGGTGTTGAGCTTTGGCTTAGTGTATAGCCAGGCCAAAGGCTCAAAACTGCTTAGCGTTCAAAGCGGCAGCATGGTGCCGGCGATTCATAAAGGCGACCTTGTGTCGGTAAATCACGTTCCCGAAAGCCAATTAGCAGTCGGGGACGTTATTACCTATGTAAGTACCAGTAACTCTAAAAAAACTATAACGCACCGGATTATCTCTAAAGATAATGGAAGAATAATTACAAAGGGCGATGCAAACACTGTTGCAGATCAGCCTATAACTGATAAGTACGTACTGGGCAAAGTGCGCCATAGCGTGCCTTACGCCGGGCATGCTATAGATTTTGTACGCAAGCCGGTGGGTCTGGCATTAGCTATTTATGTACCCGCACTGATTATCATTACCCGAGAAATTATCCTGCTTAGTGAGTACTATAAAAAGTCCGCACCATATATTTCAGCAGTGATCCGTGCCCGTATGAAAGGGCAGACTAAAAAACATAAGCTTCTGCCCGCAACAATGGTTGCATTAGTTTCGGTAATTCTTTCTGTGTCTATCGCTTGGCCGGTCCAGGCTGCTCTTAGGAGTAACTCTGTTGCTCTAGCGAATAATTCTTTCACCATTACCGTACCACCGCCAAACCAATGTACGGGGAAAAATACCAACGTTAATGTTAGCGGGAACGGTGGCAGCAACAACTCTAATACAGTTGTGGTTAACAACAGCTCCAGCCAGACCGGTACTTCAGGGGACGCCACTAACTCAGGCAATACCAATGGCGGAAATGCCACCAGTGGCAACGTGAATAACAGCAACTGCACGAACATCAATATTAATATCCATAACCCTTAGTCTTTGCCGCCGCGTTGACTTATGGCCTTAACGCGTGATTGAATTGGCTATAAGCTTATGGTTAAAAAACCAAGAAATACATCCAACTGGCTTCATACTACGGCCGTCAGGGTAACTCGAGTCCATTTTGCATACATAGCCTTTTATATAGCATCAATAATTGTCTTTGATATGTGGAACTTATATACCCACGAAGCCATTACCCAACTGTGGACGGCAGCCGGGTTGATGCTGGCCGTCAACACTGTACTTTGGTACGTGGCCCGGATGAATTTTTCTAGCAATAACGTTTATGTGGCGATTATACTTTTGCTGATCGTTGCCGACATTATCTTTGCCTCTTACAACGTGCTGTGGCAAAAAGGCTTGGCCAGTAAATCGGTTATGCTGTTTGCCGTGCCTATCATAACCGCCGCGGTTCTGCGCAGCCGCAGCACGCTTTTAGCTACCACGACTCTTTGCGCGGCGGCCTATTCCACAATTTCGGTACGCTATTTCTTCCAGCACTACGGCGAGAGCTACAGGGTAGAGCTATATGGCACGGTGGGCTTTTACTGCGCCCTATTTTTTGTACTGGCCGGCCTGCTCGCGGTCATCATCCTCCCCAGAACCGAACGCTTCTAGTCTGCTACTCTTTCTAACTGAGGGTATAATCAGTAGTAGATAGTAGAGAACTGGTTCAGTGGCTCGGGGGGATGATGTCAGTAGTAGATAGTAATTTACAGATAGCTCAAGCTATCGGCAAAGCTGGCCCCAAAGAAATTTTGTCGCAGCAAGATGTGCTAACAGTCCAATATTGGGGATTCGACAATCTGGAACACCAGGGTCAAATTGTTATCAATAAGCTGCTGTCTGTAGAAGTACAAGAATGGTTTGAATTAGCTTCTCGGTTAAAGTTTCCGATAGAAAAGGTTGCTCCAGCAGTGCTTTATGATAACGACGATGATAAGTTAATGGCGCTTAATGTTTCTTCTGGTTTTAATTACCGAAAAATTGCCGGTACCTCTAAGTTATCCCGACACGCCATGGGCCGCGCTTTTGATATCAACCCCCGGCAAAACCCCTATATACGGAAAGAGGGGAGCAGTGTGATTATCGCACCGTCTGGTGCAGTTTGGGATTCTTCGCAGCCAGGAACTCTTTTTCGTACTCACGAGCTCGTGCGTTTTATGCTTGATAGGGGTTGGATATGGGGTGGTGACTGGTCGCTAGAAGAGTCGGGTCGGATAGATTATCAGCATTTTGAAAAGCCGCTGCTGGCTGGCGATGTGTGAGCTCTTTTCTAAATAAGACAGACACCAAAACAATTGCGGCCGTCTGGCTCGCCAGTAAGCTTGTGTCGATGGTGCGAAAAGTAACTGCTGTCCGCCCCTGTATCAACCTTTTCTATCTCTATATTTTCTTCTAATATTCCAGCATTTTTTAGCTCATCCATCACATAACCAAATAGGTTAAGATGAATACCATCAGCTTCCTCGGTAATATAACTATCCCAACTGGCTTCTAGCTTTTTCGCTTTAAAATCTTCTTTTGTAAACCGGTAGGATTTTTGGCTGATAGATGGCCCAACATAGCAACATATCTGTTCTGGTGGGTACCCGAGCATATTTACTACCTTGCGCGGCAGATGCAAACCAGCACCGCTTGTGCCAACATGGGCAAGCGCCAGAACTTTCTGCCCCGGCACGTAAAAAACTAACGGAATACAATCGGCAGCCTTTAAAACCAGAAAGGCAGAAGGCTTTTCGGTAGTTAACGCATCAGTTTCTAGTTGCCGCAGTTCCTCAGGGGTTAAAGGGTCTACGTCAACAATGGCGTCTTTACCAACCGCCGGCATATCGTAAACTGTTTTGCCGGGGAATTTATCTGTAAACTTAGCAAAATTAGCGTCCGCATCTGCCCCGAATCTAGCAATAGTATTACCTATTTGTTTTCCACTAAAGCCAACCGATATAGCACCGCCAACAGGCTTTACAATTACAGGTTCCATCAATATATCGTACCACTTCAGAGTACCACCCTTGCAAAATTAGCCAAAATATGCTAAGATTATACTTGTTGGATCGAAAATAAAAAGTATTATGCATAAAGATGTCATAACCATGCGCAAGGAGCGAAGCCCGGATATCAGTATTGTAGAAGAGCATGACGTAAAACTTCAGCGAATATTTGATCTTCTTGAGTTGGGAGAAGTGCCTTCCGAACCATCAGACCTAGTTAGTATTACGCAACAATGGGCAAAAGGGGATCATTGGACGCCAGAGAGCAGAGTACGATCATTCGGCACTAAAAGAGAGAAATTGCTGGAGTTATTCGACTCGATGGGTTTAGTTGAGCCGATATTGCCGCCAAAAGGTAAGTACGATCACATCGTCGTAATCGGAGCGTTAGCCCGGACCAATTTAGCAAGGTTAGAATTTGTAAAGGAATTGATTGATAAGAGTCACATAAACCTTGCGGATGAAGGCGAGGTATTCTTTCTGGGAGGCAGGCGCAGCAGAAACCCTAAAGAATTGTTTGACCTCGGACGACAGGTCAGGATAGTTAAGGGCCATAGTGAATTACCCGGCATTCCACGGGAGATAGAGCACCTAACTACTCCAGTGGGACGATACGAAGCTTTTGGCAGTGAGTATGACTTAGGCCAATTGGCAGTACTTGCTTGCTTTGGGGAGGCGGTATTGTCTTCTAGAGAGATAACAGACGAACATGGACATGATTTATACACAAAAATTAGACTAAAATTAGGGGAAGACGCAGCAACCACGATGAATATTTTGAATTCTCCAGAAGTACACCGTACTCATGGGCAAGCAAGGCACACCACTACCTCGTCTATAGAAGAGTTGCTATCCCGATTTGGCGGCGACATACACGAGAATTCTCGTATACTGGTAGTGAGTAATAATCCGCATATTAAAAGGATCGGCATAGATGTGGCTGAGGTTATGAAACAGAGAGGTCGTAGCGATATAGAAACATTTTCATGTGGCCCAGGAGCCGCACCAAGCGCTCCTACTGAAATGTTTCTTGGTGAAATTGCTAGGTTAATCTATCTAGACGCTCAGAAACAGTAGTTTAATTTACCTTGGCTTTTCGTTTAGCCAATGAAGGTAGCTCTTTGTACCAACTCTGAGATTTTTGGCCTCGTTCCAAAAGAGCGAAAAGCTGGCGAAAAGCTTCAGCAATTTGTGGGCTCTCGATGATCATACCTAGTGCTTCTTTCCCGTAAGAAATAATATACAGCTTATCCCCATATGCTCCCCACTCAACAGGAGCTGTGTAATCATCAGATTTTAGCCAAGTTCTTCGAAGTAAGAATAATTTATCTGTTTCCTTATAATCCACCGTTGCATTATCGGTATCGGGTGTTAGCGCGAATCGCCGAATACCATTGTTTACGGCTAACATCCTTAAATTGTGCATATGGCTGTAGCCATAAAAATCTATCCCTGCCAATGTATGGATAAAAAATATGGGGCTTTTGGTATTTACTTGATCAAGAAAAATATTTTTCAAATCGGACTTACCTTGGAAATAACGAATCGCCGGCTGCTCATGAACTTTTAAGTAGTCTCTTTGTAGTTCGTGGACGTTTATCTCTAGCTCTTTCTCTAACTTTTCTTGTTTTAATTTATTCTCGTGAAGCATTTCGATCAACTTGGCTGGGTTTAAGGCCCTATAGCTTTGTTTCTTGCTGGTATCCAGTTTCTCTGCCAAACCATAGCTCACAAGTTTATCGAGTATTTTATAGCAGTTTGTTCGTGTAATTTGCACACTTTTAGCCAATTCAGCAGGTTGCCACGTCCGTTTCGTTAGCAGCATTTTATAGCAAATCGCTTCATTTTTACTGAGGCCGGCAGCGGTTAAATCAATCATAGCGATAGTATAGCAAGATATATACATTTTGTATATAGTATATTCACAAAATTGGCTAGTAAACTGTTAAATATATTAAAAATAGTGCAATTAGTATATACAAGCACTAAATATTATGCAATAATGTAGTCGGTTCGAAAATAGCTGACTTGTTAAATCTTAATATTAAGAGGATTAATTTAATGACACACGAAATACCCCGTGAACAAAATGGCGATCAGGATCTGAAGACTGCAATTAAAGAAAAGACAGAGATGCAAATTACTACTATCGTTGATCTTGCCAGAGAAATTGGTGGGGAAGGCGCGCATATTGACGATGTGTTTCCTTTACCACCTGAGACTCGAGACCACGCACCCATACCTGAATGGAATGAGGATCAAGTAAACAGGGTGCGTGAAGTAGCTAGAAGTTTTGGCTATGGTGCAGTCGAAGACGTACCATCAGGCCTTAGGGGCGGGGTGAGAATTGCCGAGGGTGGTAAAGTATGGAAGATATTAGCCGAAGCTGAACTAATAGATAAAGACGGTGATCCGACTGACTTAGTGTTTGCCGGGTCTCCACATCGCCAATTAGGAGACGATGAACTTGATTTCTTAAAAACACAATATAGTGAAGATTTTCCTCCGGGCACAACCGAATATCAGGCTGCAGCATGGGTGGCTAAACTAAAATCAGACGGGGCTATAGCCGAACAGCCTGCTGACCTTAGCATTGGATATGAAATTGCAGAAGGTAATCCTGTTGTTCGTAAAGCCATGGGACAAGTGATTGAAGTTGGCCAAACCAGCCGCGGTCAGAGGGTGGTATTACTTAAAATAGATCGGGAAAATTATCAGGAAGAAGATGGAAAGCCAAAGTATCGACATCAACCAGATACAGCTAGGGTAATGGGGATCTTATCCGAAGCACTGTCTACCCAAGGTCGGCACGAAGACCCTGTAGGTTTCGTTACTAGTAATACTTACGCATCGCGCCAAGTTGCCATTACTCGGGCTGGATTACAAAACGGCCGTCAATTTGGCGTGGCAATGTACGGCAGGGAGACCTTGATAGGCCTCAATGCTTCCGTGCCAGCAGAAACCCCTCTCAATCATCTTCCGGGAGACCTTCGCGTAATGTACGAAAATCTCCAAAAACTTCTGGCAGAAGTCAGCCAGTAAGCACAAATTGTCGAGCTTGAAAAAGCCCTTCCAGCATCATAAGTAGAACCATAAGCAGTCGCTGTTTTAACAGGTACAGCGTATACTTATTACTAATGGCAGAGGCGCGTAAAAAGCTAGCAATTATTGATGGTAAAAGCGTTTTTTATCGCGGTTATTATGCCATGCCCAATCTTTCTACTCGCGAGGGTATTCCAACCGGTGGTGTTTACGGTTTTGCTGCCATGGCGCTGGAACTTATAAGAAAGTTAAAACCGGATTATGTTTGTGTGGCGTGGGATAAACCTAAAACCAACATTAGAAAACGCTTAGAGATGTACCCGCAGTACAAGGCTGGGCGTAAAGCTCCTCCTCCTGACTTCTATGCTCAGATACCCCTGTTGCACGAACTACTGGAAGCCTTTTCTTGGCCGCTTTACGAGCTCGACGATTACGAGGCCGACGACATTATGGGCGCGTTTGCCGTGCAAGCCCGCGAAAAAGACGTGGAAACTATGCTGATTACATCCGATTTGGATGCCTTGCAGTTGGTTAACGGCCACACCCACGTCTACGCGCTTAAAAAAGGTTTTACTAACATTGAGCTGTTCCATCCGGAAAGTTTTGAACAAAAATATGGCATCGGTCCTGAACAATTTTTAGACCTAAAAGCCCTAAAAGGCGATAGTTCCGACAACATCCCAGGCGTACCGGGCGTTGGTGAAAAAACTGCGCTGGAGCTAATAAAAAGCTACAAAACACTAGACGGCGTTTACGAAAACCTGGACCTTATAAAGCCAACCTTAAAAGCCAAATTAGAAGCCGGCAAAGACCTGGCCTACCTGAGCAAAAAACTGGCCTGCATCTGGACAGATGCGCCCATAAAACTCAACCTAAAAGAGATGGACGGCACCAAAATTGATACTGGAGAGCTTAGGGATATGCTGCAAAAGCTGGAGTTTAAGAGCCTTTTGGGCAAGCTGCCGTCTAACATGCAGACGGATAGTCATCAGTCGTCAGTCGTTAGTCGCCAGGCGTTGAAACTGCCCAAAAATGTGCTCATAGAATCAGATAAAAATCTCCCCAAACTGGATTTGGATGTGAGAGGTCTCACCTCTCACATGTTTGTTCATTCCCGTGCCGCCGGCCGCCATGGCACCAAGCCGCAGGCTTTGATATTGGGCGACGAAAAGACTATTTACACCTTGGATTTAACCAAACTAAACCCCGAAGCCGTCCGAAAAACCCTAACTACCATTTACCATTTACCAACCGCCAAGCTTGTCGGTTACGACGTTAAAAGCGATATTAAAGTTCTGCATAATATTTTTAGAAGTTCCAACAACTCAAAGCAGGGTGGAGCGGTTTGGGCCGTTGAACATGACGTTTTGGTAGGGGCGTACTTAATCAATGCACTGGTACGCGCTCAAAGTCTTACTGATTTAGCGATTGATGGTATCGGCTATGAGGGGGCACCGTTTGAAGATTTGCCAACTGAGGATTTTATAATCCGCGCACCTGAGACCATGGCAGTGATAGCTCAACTGTACGAGCGCCAGGCCAAAGAACTAGCCAACATGCCCAAGGTTTCTAAGCTGGCACAAGACGTAGAATGGCCGGTAATCCCAGTTATAGCCGATATGGAGCTAGAGGGCATAAAGCTGGACTGCAGTTATCTGAACAAGTTTTCCAAAGAACTGGAAGACAGCATCAGCGATTTGGAGCAAAACATCTATGGGCACGCCGATTTTGAGTTTAATATCAGCTCGCCGGCCCAGCTGGCCGATGTGCTTTTTAGCAAATTAAATTTGCCGACCCAGTTCGTCAAAAAGACCAAGACCGGCCACTCCACAGCCGCCAGCGAGCTGAGCAAATTAAGAGGGCTGCACCCAGTTATTGATCTTATCAGCCAGTACCGTGAAGTCACCAAACTAAAGAACACATACGTTGATACTTTGCCCACCATGGTGGACGAAAATAGCCGAGTGCATACAACTTTTAACCTCACCACCGCCCCGACCGGCCGGCTTAGCTCTGTGGACCCGAATTTGCAGAATATTCCTGTTCGCACCGAGCTCGGCAACCGCATCCGCACGGCGTTCGTGGCGGAGAAGGGGAATGTACTTATCAGTGCCGATTACAGCCAGTTCGAGCTTCGGCTGGCGGCCGTACTGGCGGACGACAAAGGCATGATTGAGGCTTTTAACAAAGACGAAGACATCCATGTTCTAACCGCCGCTGATGTGCTAGGGATTAGACCGGAAGATGTTACCAAGCAGCAGCGCTACGAGGCCAAAGCCGTAAACTTTGGTATTTTATACGGCCAGGGCCCGCACGGCCTGGCAGAAGGTACTGGTATGGCCTACGGAGCCGCGCGCGATTTTATCAAGAAGTATTTTGAGGTTCGCCCCAAGCTCAAAGAATACATAGAAAAAACCCGTGAGAAAGCTACCAATGACGGCTATGTAGAAACATTGCTGGGTCGCCGGCGCCCGACTCCGGATGTAAAATCATCCAATTTCGTGGTCCGCGAAGGCGCATTTCGCGCGGCAGTTAATATGCCGGTGCAGGGAACGGCGGCCGATTTGACCAAACTGGCGATGATCAAGATCCAGCAAAAACTGGATCAGCTCACAGCTAAAAGCTCACAGCTAAAAGCTGTAAATCGGCCCAGGATTCTGTTACAGATTCATGATTCTTTACTTATAGAATGTGGGAAGGATGATGCTAAAATTGTGGGTGATTTGCTTAAGGACACCATGGAAAACATTTATAAACTCCCCGTAAAGTTAAAGGTAGACATCACCAGTGGTAAAAATTGGGGCAAGCTATGACAGGGGAAAGATTTGGCCCTCCGCAGTATGTGGATGTTGGTGGTAATACCGTCGCCCGAGAGTCGTTGCTACAGATCGGACCTGAGCAGTTAATAGATATAGTGGAAAGACTTGATCATGATGGCTCTGGTGTCGCTCATATCCCTAGAGTGATCAGCCCTACCACCTTAGGTCGCCTACAACACGAAGCCAATAATGGGATTATTTGGCGCAAAGTCGATGGTGCGTTCGTAAACGAAAGGGGAGTCCGTATTGAGCAACGTTTTGACGCATTCGCCCTAAAGCTCCTGGAAGGTGACCAAAGGTTTATGGATATTTCTCCGACCACAAGAAAATTTATCGGGGATATCCAAGATCTTATCAGGGGCCTAGCCTTCCTTTATCCATCACTCGAACCGTGGACCGCTGATGAGATAGCTTTTCACCTCTATCACTCGGGAGATGGAGGTCTTAGTATGCATAAAGACAATAGTCGGCATCCAGGGCTTATAGCCACACTTAGTCTAAGGGGCATCGCAAAGTTTGACTATAAAACGGTGGATGGCAAAGCAAACTGGGTTACAACGGCCCCGGGTGGCCTTGTTTTGATGCGAGCGACTGGTTTGCTTGGCAACGAAGATTTACGCCCAGAACATGCAGTAACAACAATTTATACTCCTCAACGCGTATCTATGACCATAAGGGCCAATACTAGACCTGATGAACCAATTCCTAGAGCTGAGTACGATAACTGGAGTAAATCATGAAATCTAAATTAAATTCGCGTAAGTTTACGATATTTATTATGTTAATGCTGATTACATATGCGTTCAGTATCTCGTATTGGCGCCAGCGGGATCAACTATATTGGAATGGGCAAGTAGCCCTTAAGCCAGATGGGCAAATGGCCGTTATATTGTTTATATTGATTCCCGCCCTAGTAGCAATCGCATATATATCGGTTCCGGCTATTTATAAAAAACGAAAAACCGCTAACTCTAAATTGGGTAAACACCGGAGCAAACAATGAAAGACGAACTAATAGATGTTTTAGACCAGTGGGGCAACAAAACCGGGGAGGTTTTATCTAAAAAAGAAGTTCACAAACGGGAACTATGGCATGCGGGTGCGCATTTGTGGATCTATAACTCGAAGGGGGAAGTGCTTTTGCAACACAGAAGCCCACGAAAAGTCATTTTTCCTAATACTTGGGATATCTCAGTTGCTGGCCATGTAGACAGTGGCGAAATCTCGCCACAAACTTTAGTTCGGGAAGCGAAGGAAGAACTAGAGCTGACGATTGACCCCAAAAGGCTGAGATTTATTGGTACTACAATTTTTGACGCTAAACTTCCAATAGGTTGGATTCATAGAGTCTTTGATTGGACTTATATTTTGCAGATGGAAATAGACCTAGCATTATTAAAGTTTCAAAAAACTGAAGTCGACGACATAAGATGGCACCTCGTAGCTGAATTTGAACGGGATATTAATGACCCTGAAGTTTACAAGCAATATTCATCCAGACCTATATATGTTTACCAGATGGCAATAACTGAAATGAAAAATATGCTTTCTAAGACAGAGGTGTAATCGTGAAGCTTGCTGGATGCATTATCAAAGACGAGCAGGGGAGAGTCTTACTGCTTCACCGCAACAATGGCCGGCACGTTCAATGGGAAATACCAGGCGGCAAGATTGACGTAGGTGAAAAGCCTGACCAGGCGGCTGCCCGGGAAGTTAAAGAGGAACTTGGCGTAGAGGTTAAAATACATAAAAAACTCGGCGAAAAAGAGTTTGTACAGGGTGATGCAACCATGCACTACACATGGTATTCAGCTTCTATCCTGAAAGGTGCGCCAAAAGTTATGGAGCCTGAAACATTTGATAAGTTCGAATATTTTTCTAAGCAACAGATGATGACAGTGTATAAAGAACTCTCGCCAAACACTCAAAATTTTGTTGATATGATGTAATAGACTAGAGATAAGGTTAACTCAAAGGAGCAATAAAATCACATGAGTGCTGAAAGAATAAGTACAGACGAAGCTAAACCAGACAAGCTCTTTTACGTTGTTGCTAACATCATTCCTTTTCGAGAAGATGACGGACGTTGTTTAATACTTAAAAGAGATGAGCGAGAGAAAGTACATCCTGGAAAATGGGCTACAATCGGTGGCAAGCTAGAACATAAAGATCTAGATATAAAAAATCCTACTAGTATTGAAGGTGAGGTTTTAGTGTTTGCTGATCCGTTATTTAAATTGCTAGGAAGAGAGGCTTTAGAGGAGGCAGGCATAACCATAGTACCGCCACTGATATTTGTTAGGGAATCACTAATTGTACGTCCAGATGGTATTCCTGTTCATCTTACGACTTTTGGAGCACGTTACGGTAGCGGTGAGGTCGAGCTAGAAAAAGGTGCTTTTACTGATTCAGCGTGGGTTAATGGAGATGAAGTTGATGACTACCCGACCATTGGTACTGTAGCGGAAGAAGTTAAAATAACAATTGCTCATTTTAAAATAGAAAATGATTAAAGAGCTTAAAGTTTATGTGGCGGGCAAAGTAAGAAAAGACTCATCTTTTGGTACCCACCATTGGCGGGATGATTTTTTAACTAAGCTTGAGGAACTTTCTGGCATAAAGTTAGAAAATTTAGATCCCGTTAAGAACGGGGACCATTATAAAAACCC